>JAABUN010000561.1_pt1 | contig 95055 bp, 88 predicted proteins | sample 5559311 | NCBI WGS metagenome assembly JAABUN01 (sample SAMN10711877, study PRJNA513370) | rock metagenome | isolation source: Antarctica rocks | place: Antarctica: Victoria Land, Siegfried Peak sud | reverse complement strand
AGTAGTAGGCATTTTGATAAAACTTTGTGTTGTAGTGAATTACAAAGTTATACACATCACTAATTGCTTACTACTTTTTTTTTAATTAGAATTCTACAGCCCTGTATAAATGGCAGAACCTGCCAGGAATTGTTTAATCAGGTATGAGGTATGGGGTATGAGGTACATAGTTTTAATGTTGAAATTAACAATTAACAATTAACAATTAATCATTAATCATTAACCATTAACCATTAAACTAACTGCTTGTGCAACTTTTTCTCCATCCATAGCAGCACTTATTATTCCGCCAGCATAGCCGGCACCTTCACTACAGGGGTATAGATTGTCTATTTGCGGATGTTGTAATGTTTCGTTGTTACGTGGAATACGAACGGGTGAAGATGTTCTTGATTCTGTAGCTACGGCTACGGCCTCGTTGGTGAGATAACCTTTCATTTTCCTGCCAAACTCTTTAAGTCCCTCTTTTAAACTATCATAAATAAAACCAGGCAACACCTCTTTCATAGAAGCGGAGCAAATGCCTGGAACATAGGAGCATGCTGGCATATCAGCAGAAACTTTGTTATTCACAAAGTCAACCAACCTCTGGGCGGGCGCAACAAAATTACCACCTCCGTAGTTGAAGGCTTTTTGTTCTACTTCCTGTTGAAAGTACATGCCTGATAAAGCGCCATATTTATTTTGATATGTAGCAAGGTCGGCTACTTCAACAGATACCACCATACCACTGTTTGCAAAAGGATTATTTCGTTTAGATGGACTCCAGCCATTGACTACTAATTCCGAAGCATTGGTAGCCGCCGGAGCAATAATGCCTCCCGGACACATGCAAAATGAAAATACTCCACGGCCTTTAACCTGTTGAACAAGACTATAAGAAGCAGGAGGTAAAAACGTTCCACGCTGTGAAGCATTATACTGTATACTATCAATCAGTTGTTGCGGATGTTCTACGCGTACCCCTAATGCAAAAGGCTTTAATTCAATTAAAACTTTTTTTTCATGAAGTAATAGAAATATGTCTCTGGCAGAGTGGCCGGTGGCAAGTATTACCGCGGCTGCTTCAAACGAATTGCCATCAGAAGTTTTTACAGCTGTTATTCTATTATTCTTTATTATAAAATCAGTTACTTTTTTCTCAAATAAAAATTCACCTCTGCAATCAATTATTTTATTTCGTATAGCAATAATGATTTGTGGAAGTTTATTGGTTCCTATATGAGGATGTGCTTCATATAAAATTTTTTCTTCTGCGCCGAACTGAGCAAATAAATTCAGAATGCGGTTAATGTCACCTCTCTTATTACTGCGTGTATACAACTTACCATCACTATATGTTCCCGCACCACCTTCACCAAAGCAGTAATTACTATCAGGATTTACAATACCTTGTTTATTAAGTACGGCTAAATCCCTTCTTCTTGCTCTCACTTCCTTGCCTCTTTCCAGTATTACAGGTTGAATGCCAGCTTCAATTAATTTTAATGATGCAAATAAGCCGGCAGGTCCGGAACCTATTACTATTACTTTTTGTGAAGCAGTTTTTACTTCTTTAAAATTTATAGTCTGTGTGGCTCTTGTGTGAAATGGTTCCTGTATGAAAACAAGCAGGCTAAGCGTTATCCAAACCTGTTTGCCTCTTGCATCAATTGATCTTTTTATAATTTGAAAACCAGTAATATCATTAACATCAACTGATAATATGCCTGCTGCATGCACCCTTATAGCAAATTCATTTTCAGCTTCGGATGGATATATTTTTACTGAGATTGACTTTTGCATAACACTTATAATACATCAACAGAACACTACTTTATGGTAAAGAAAAACATAAGTAAAAATATGTGTAAATATTAAATCAGTCACTATATAAATGATTCACTGATTATAATGAATCTTTTACATTATTGTTCAATCTGTTTAAGATATAGCTAATAGTTAATCTTGTTACTTACAGAGAGAGAAAGAGAATCAAATTTATATCTTACTTCCAGGAAGTGATTATATGTTTCATCATGATGTATAAATAACACTGTTGAATACTAAACAAAAAAACACTTACTATCTGAAAATAAAAAGAAGTATGATTAGCGATCAGGTACTTTTACTCTATTTCTAGAGAAACGATTGCGTAATATTCAATCGTTCAAAAATATTTATTCACATTATAGTTGTAAAAGATCATTTTAAATATGTTAATTCAAGTGGTGATATATTTCATTTAGAAATAAGATTTTTCTGATGTTGTTGCTAATCCATTGCATTGCATAGTATTTATGAAGATCACTTTTTATTAAAAGTAAAAGCGAAAAAAAAACAGAAGGTTATAAATACATATACTGTATATGTAAGCAAAAAAACAAGGGAATAAAAAGTTTTTTATTCAACAAAAAATTTTGATATTCGTTCCCCTGCTTAAGAAAGTCTAAACTTGTTTCTTTACATCTTATGAAATTTTTGGCACAAAAAATATTGCTTAATTCATTAAACAGTTTACAGAATAATGCCTAAAACTTTAGATAAGGTCTGGAGTAATTGCCTTGATATCATTAAAGATATTGTGGAGTGGCAACATTTTAAAACATGGTTTGAACCTATTAAAGCTGTAGAGTTAAAGGACAATGTGTTAGTGATTCAGGTGCCTAGTCAATTCTTTTATGAGTACATGGAAGAACATTATGTAAATTTATTGGCAAAGACTTTACGAAGGGTATTAGGCAAGGATGCACAATTGGAATACCGGATTATGGTAGACAGCGGTAATCATGAAAATAAGCCTTTAACAGTGGATGTTCCTGCACAGGGATATAAAGTATTTTCAAATAACGAAATGGACTTTCCTTTAGTGATAAATAATCCGGTTAAGAACCCTTTTGTTATTCCCGGGCTAAAGAAGATGCAGATAGATCCGCAGCTAAATCCCATCTATACTTTTGACACTTTTATTGAAGGTGATTGTAATCGTGTTGCACGCAGAGCCGGAAAGACTGTAGCTGAAAAACCCGGAGCTAATTCCTTTAATCCATTAGTGATATATGGAGGTGTAGGACTGGGAAAGACCCACCTGGCACAGGCTATAGGTAATGAAGTTAAAAGAGGCCAGCCACAACGAGTGGTATTGTATGTAAGCTCTGAAAAATTTATCAACCAGTTTGTAGACCATGGCCGTAATAATGCCATTAATGATTTTATTCATTTTTATCAGCTTATTGATGTATTGATACTTGATGATGTTCAGTTTTTTAATCGTGCTGAAAGATCACAGGATGCATTCTTTGCAATATTTAATCACTTACATCAATCTGGTAAGCAACTGGTGCTTACTTCAGACAAACCTCCAAAAGATATGGAGGGTGTACAGGAAAGATTGCTCAGCCGTTTTCGTTGGGGTTTAAGTGCGGATATTCAAATTCCGGATTATGATACCCGTATAGAGATACTTGAAAGAAAAATGAAAATTGATGGCCTTGATATGCCTAAGGAGGTAGTTAAATACCTTGCTTATAATATTAATAATAATGTGCGTGAATTGGAAGGCGCATTGATCTCACTTTTGGCACAGTCTTCGCTCAACAGAAGGGAAATAGATCTTGATTTGGCAAAAAAAGTGCTGCGTAATTTTGTGAAGACCTCATCAAAGGAAATTACTATTGATACAATTCAAAAAATGGTGTGTGATTATTTTGATGTGTCGTATGATAAGCTTCTTCAAAAGACCCGTAAAAGGGAAATAGTTCAGGCTCGGCAAATCACCATGTTTCTTGCTAAGGCTTTCACAAAAAATTCGTTGAAAACAATTGGTGAACATTTCGGTGGCAGGGATCATACTACAGTCATACATTCTTGTCAAACTGTTAAAGATTTAATGGATACTGATAATTTATTTCGTGAGAATGTATTGGAGTTGCAACAAAAAGTACAGCTGGCATCAATGTAATAATTTAACTTAATATAATTACTTTAATTTATAAATCATCCCTTAGTAAGGATGATTTTTATTTTTATCTGCTACTAAAAAAATCCTTAGTACAACTTGGTGTCTTCGTGTTATCATGGCAAATGAATATTGAGCCTTGATATTAATACTTAACTATTTTATTTTTGGAATTGAACTGATAAGCTTTTGTGTGTATGCGGTTTGAGGTTGAAAATAAATCTGTTCGGATGTTCCCATTTCTTCAATCTTTCCTTTTTGCATAACCATAATCCGGTCACTGAGATAATGCACTACAGACAGATCATGTGAAATAAAAATAACTGTAAAACCGAATTCCTTTTTCAGATCATTCAAAAGATTCAACACCTGCGCCTGTACGCTAACGTCTAGTGAAGAAACCGATTCATCGCAGATTATAAAAGCAGGATCTAATGCTAATGCTCTTGCTATTACAATACGTTGCCGTTGTCCTCCACTGAATTGATGTGGATAGCGGTTAAAATGTTCCGGTTTAAGATTAACTTTTTCTAACAGATCAATCACTCTTTTTTTTCTTGCCTGATCACTGTTATCCAAGCCATGTATTCTAATAGGTTCCAGTATGGCTTGCCCGATTGTAATTCTTGGATTAAGGGCTGAATAAGGATCCTGGAAAATAATCTGCATATCCTTACGCATGCTTCGGAGTTTTGCAGCAGGATAACTCATCAGATCTGCTCCCTTAAAAATTATTTTTCCACCGGTAGGTTCAATCAATCGTAGCAGTGTTCTTCCCAGGGTTGTTTTGCCACAGCCTGATTCACCCACCAATCCCAATGTTTCTCCTTCATAAACTTTAAAGCTAACACTATCTACAGCCTTGAGAAAGTTCACTGGTGTGCCGAGTAAATTTTTTTTATAAGGAAACCATACCTGCAAATCATCAACGGAAATTAGCACTGACTGTTCCTCTACAGGTTTTGTGTTGTTCAAACTTTGATGAACGTTTGGCAGCGCTGTTGATGTAGTGATCATTCTGCTACCCGGTTTTTCTATGATCTCACCATTTTGATTGATTTCCATAAAATCACTTACAACAGGCAATTTATCCCCCCTGGCATGCAACTGCGGACGACAGGCTAATAAACTGCGGGTATAAGGATGTTCAGGAGCTTTAAGGATAGTTAGTACCGGACCCTGTTCAACAATCTTTCCTTTATACATCACAATTACTTTATCTGCAAGTTCTGCTACTATTCCCAGGTCATGTGAAATAAAAATAACACCCATGTTATATTGACGTTGCAAATCTTTAATGAGCAGGATAATTGTTTTTTGTACCGTTACATCCAGCGCTGTTGTAGGCTCATCTGCAATTAATAATGAAGGATTGCAGCTCATAGCCATTGCTATCATTACACGTTGCTTTTGTCCGCCGCTAAGTTGGTGTGGATACCGGGTAAATATTGATAAGGGATCAGGCAGTTGAACTTTTTCAAACAGCTCAATTGTTTTTTGTTTAGCAACAGCTCCTGAAATATGTTGATGCAACAACATAGTTTCCATCACCTGTTCACCACAGGTAAAAACAGGATTTAAAGATGTCATGGGTTCCTGAAAAATCATCGCGATATCATTACCGCGAATGCGTCTCATCTTATCAGGAGCAAGGTTTAATAAATCTAATGATTGATTGCCATCTTTTGAAAATAATATTTCACCTGTAATTACAGTGGATGGGGGAGATGGAAGTAATTGCAAAACAGACAATGAGGTTACTGATTTTCCTGAACCGGATTCACCCACAATAGCAACGATCTCACCACGGTTAACATCCATTGAAATATTGTGCAATGCTTTTACAGCGCCTTTTTCCGTAGTAAAATCTACACAAAGGTTTTTTATTTGAAGAAGGGTTAGTGACATGTTAGAAATTCAGATAATTTATAATCAATGTTCAATACCTAACAATTTTTGAGGGTTTAACTTCATAAGTCTTTAAATAAAGACGTTGACTTCCAAAGTCTTTAATTTTAAATCGCTTCAAAAATTCAAACGCAGACTTCAAAAGTCTTGATTGATGGACTGACCATCCTGTATTCAAGAGTAAAGGAAAGTTTGTATTTCCGCTCATAAGCTTTGCTGTTTGCTGTAAATCTTCAAAGCGTTAAAATTGAGACGTTTTCTTTAAAAGATTGTAAATTCGGATAAATTAATTAAACATATGTCTACTGTTGAACTAAAAAAATTACTTATTGACAAGATTCAAAATATTGAAAATGAAAAATTACTTCAAGAGGCTTTCCGCCTCCTGGAATTAGAGATTGAAGACATTGAATTATATAAATTAAATGACAATCAAAACAAAGCCATCGAGGAAGCCAGACAACAAATAAAATACGGACAATTTTTAACAGATGAGCAAGCTAATAAAGAAGTTGAAGAATGGTTAAGCAAGTAATATGGTCACTTAGAGCGCAAGAAGATAGAAAAAATATTTTGAATTATTGGCGGCAGCGAAATGGATCAATTACGTACAGTAAAAAATTAAATTACTTATTTAAAGAAGCCGTACGCATTATCAAAGACTTTCCACAAGTAGGCAAACTGGCAGATCAGAAAAATGTTAGAATGAAAATTGTAAGAGATTACTTTATCCTCTATGAAGATACAGGAACGACGATTTATATTTTGACGATTTGGGACAGTCGACAAGATTCAAAAAAATTAGACAATATATTAAAGTGAATAGGCAATAGTTAGCAATGGCACAAGGCAGGCAGAGCATTGTTTGATGGACTAACCATCCGTATTTCAGGAATAAGTAAAAGTCTGTATTCAAGACTTTCGAAGTCTGCGTTTGAATTTTATAAAAGTACGCATCAAAAGACTTCGGAAGTCAACTTTCCTTTATTAGTAAAGTGATATTAATATGTTTTTAACTCAGCAACTTGATTCTTCAAACAGCATAAGCTTACATGTTAAAATTTCAGGTGCCTGACTGTTAAGCCATTATTAATTAGCTGTTTTAAGGAATCAATACCTATTTTAATATGCTTTTCAACAAAAGTGCCTGTAATATTTTTATCGCTCTCTTCTGTTTTAACCCCTTCTGGTATCATGGGTGAATCACTTACTAATAGCAAGGCGCCGGTAGGGATTTTATTATAAAATCCAACGGAGAAAATAGTGGCCGTTTCCATATCAATAGCATAAGCCCTTATTCTCTGCAGGTAAGCTTTAAACACATCATCATGTTCCCAGATTCTTCTATTGGTGGTATATACCGTTCCTGTCCAGTAATCAACACCATGGTCCCTGATAGTAGTTGATACAGCTTTTTGTAAAGCGAAGGCTGGTAAGGCGGGTACTTCCGGGGGGAAATAATCGTTTGATGTACCTTCTCCCCTGATAGCGGCTATAGGAAGAATAAGATCTCCCAGCTTATTACGTTTTTTCAACCCACCACATTTTCCAAGAAACAATACCGCTTCCGGTTTAATGGCTGTCAGCAGATCCATAACTGTTGCTGCAGTAGGACTACCCATTCCAAAATTTATAATTGTTATATCATTGGCTGTGGCGCATTGCATAGGTTTATTAATGCCTGCTACTTCCACATTATTCCATTCTGCAAATAAGGATACATAATTGGAGAAATTAGTAAGCAGGATATATTTTCCGAAATTACTTAGTTTTTCTCCTGTATATCTTGGCAACCAGTTTTCAACTATTTCTTCTTTCGTCTTCATGATGTAAAATTAGCCAGGCATGTTTGAATTGTTATCCTTGCCGTTATTCTGCTAATTTAGCAAATAGTTTTTCAACTGCGCCTTCTTACTAAGTGGCAGGCTTTCATACAGTTCAGTTATGATAAAAATAGAGTACCCGGAATATGCTTATAAAATCAGGGAAGAAGCTGGTAAGGAGATCATATTCGATGAATTACGCAGGCTATGGATACGTCTTACTCCTGAAGAATGGGTGAGACAGAATTTTTTGCAATACCTTATTCAGGTTAAAAAATATCCTTCTTCATTAATTGCCATTGAAAAAGAACTACAATTAGGAGAACTGAAAAAACGTTTTGACATTCTTGTTTATAATCTCAATCACAAGCCCTGGATGATGATAGAATGTAAAGCAATGGAAATACCACTTGATGAAAAAGTATTACACCAGGTGCTGCGCTATAATATTTCGATTCCGGTTCCTTTCTTAATCATCACTAATGGAAAATATATGACTGGATTTCATCGTAAGGCTTCAGGATTGGAAATGATTAATGAACTGCCGGAACCAAATTAAATTAGTTTAAAGTTTAAGGCTCAATGTTTAAAGTTGCTGGAAGAAAGTTCAGTTGTTTGCAAGTTGGTATTCCTTAACTTTAAACATTGAACATTAAATTTTGAACTTAATCGCTTGCTATTATGAAAGGACTTGCTATCTGCCTCATTACGATCACTGCATTTCAATTGCTGTCTTTAATGAATCTTTACGGACAGGAAGCTGTTACGTTTCAAAAAAAAACCAACGAGCAAAAAGTAGATGTACTGATCGGAGGGAAATTTTTTACTTCCTATACTTACACTAACAATATTGAGAAGCCCGTTCTGTACCCGCTTCAAACAGCTTCAGGTATTTTGGTTACCAGGGGATTTCCTATACATCCTCGTCCTAATGAAAGAACCGATCATCCTCATCATATCGGAATGTGGTTTAATTATGGTGATGTAAACGGACTTGATTTCTGGAACAATTCATACGCAATCCCCGATAGCGCTAAATATAAATATGGAAGCATAAAACACCAGCAGATTGTAGCCACTAAAAATGGAAAGAACAACGGCAGTTTGTCGGTAACTGCAAACTGGATAGATATTAAAGGGAAAGTGTTGTTAAAAGAGCAAACTACATTTGTGTTTAGTGGAGATGCCACGCATCGTATTATAGATAGAACCACTACCCTTACCGCTCAACAGGAACAAGTGAGCATGAAGGATAATAAGGAAGGAATTTTAGGAATTCGTGTTACAAGAGAACTGGAAATACCTGCAGACAAACCGGAAATTTTTACCGATGCACAGGGAATCCCCACAAAGGTGGCAGTATTAAATAACGAAGGTGTTACCGGGAATTTTTTAACCAGCGAAGGAAAAACAGGAAATGATGCCTGGGGCACGCGTGGAAAATGGTGTTTGATGTATGGCAGAAAAAGTAACCAGGATGTTTCTATCGCTATTATAGATCATCCCGGAAATCCGGGTTATCCTACTTACTGGCATGCACGTGGTTACGGATTGTTTGCTGCAAACAATTTAGGACAGGAAGCATTAAGTGCCGGAAAGGATAAACTTAATTTTTCATTAGAGCCTGGTAAGTCGGCAACCTTTAAGTACAGAATTGTGATTACTAACGGTTCTACGCCTACGGTAACGCAGCTGGATAAGATGGCTGCAGATTTTTCGAAGTTATAGGGTGTTGGAACTATGATTAAAATGATTTTATGATGGACTATGATGCCTGTCAAATCATAGTTCATCATAAAATCATTTTAATCACAGTTCAGACAACTGTTAAGGAAAAATACCCAACTCTGCATAAGAAGTACCTACCTTATTAATCGCACAAACATAAGCGGCAGTGCGCATATCCGGAATGGTTGGATTAGACTTCCAGATTTCCATAATCTCCCTGGTAGCGGTTATCATAGTTTCTTCAAGGCCACTTCTAACCAGATCAACTTCTTCGGCACCATGCATGATAAAATCCCTTTCTTTCGCGGATACCTGTTTGCTGGTCAGTTCCTCTATCTGCCCTAAAATATGGTTATTCATGTTTTCGGTAAAGCGCTTTTCCATACGCCCATATCGAACATGGCTTAAGTTTTTAAGCCACTCAAAATAAGATACGGTTACACCGCCTGCATTCAGGTACATATCCGGAACTACTAAAACATTGCGCCTGATAAATTCTTCATCTGCTTCAGGGGTTAACGGGCCATTAGCCGCTTCACCGATTATTTTTGCTTTTATACGCGGTGCATTAGTTGCATTTACTACATTCTCCAGCGCCGCCGGAATTAAAATATCACATTCCATTTCCAATGCCTCATCAGTGGAATCAAAATTCCGGGCACCAGGGAAATTCAGTATCGAGCCGCTAAGTTTGCGGTGATTAAAAACAGTGTCAACATCAAATCCATCATTGTTCCAGATGGCACCCTCATACTCAGCTAAACCAACAATTTTAGCACCGGCCTGTTGAAAAAATACAGCAGTATGATAACCAACATTGCCTAATCCCTGAACAACAACCCTTTTACCTTCAACGCCTGTTTCTAATCCTATTTTACTCATGACGTCGGTCATGTTACAAACTTCCCTTAAACCATAAAATACGCCCAACCCGGTTGCTTCCCGGCGGCCACGGACGCCACCCTGGGATACAGGTTTGCCGGTAACGCAACCCATGGAGTCAATTTCACCAGGCCGCATACTCATGTAAGTATCAAGAATCCACGACATTTCTCTTTCGCCTGTTCCGTAATCGGGAGCAGGTACATCTATGCCGGGACCGATAAAATTCTTTTTAATTAATTCTGCTGTATAGCGACGGGTTATTTTTTCAAGTTCGTAAGCAGTATATTTTTTTGGATCGATTGTGATGCCGCCTTTTGCACCGCCAAAAGGCACATTCACGATTGCACACTTATAAGTCATCAGTGCTGCAAGTGCCATCACTTCATCAAGGTTAACCGACATAGCGAAACGTATTCCTCCTTTGCAGGGTGTTTTATGATGAGAGTGCTGAACCCGGTAAGCTTTAATTACTTCGATCTTATCACCAATCTTAACCGGGAAGTGCATCCGGTAAACGTAATTACATTGTTTGATCTGTTCGAGAATTCCTGCATCCCAGCCGGTAAATACGGCTGCTTTATCAAAACTTTTTTCTACAGCAGCAAAAAAGCTGTAATCTGGTTGGCCTGACATGTATTGTTTTTTATGGTTTTAGCTTTTGGCGTTAGCAATCAGCTATCAGCTTTAAGCCGCAATTCGTTGTTCTTATTAACATCTAAATACTGGTAATAATGGAAGTTTTTTACTTTACGTTACCATGCTTAAGTTCTTTTTCCATCTTCGTAATTTTTTTATCAAGATTTGCCAGGTATATAAACAATCCTAATAAAATAGTTACTACCACCGCCACTACTACATAGATTTTTCCATTAGAGCGCATTCCAACAGCCATGCCTGGCTTATCACCTGATCCTTCAGGATTCTGTGCAAAACATGCTGCATTTAATAACAGCAAATACATACAAAAAAGTGTGCAATATAATTTTTTCATTAACCAGCTAGTTTCTTTTCTTCCAAAATTTTAAATCGTGTGAATAAAGTAGCGATCCATAAACCAAGCAATACCCACCCTAACATTGCCGGCAGGAAAACTTTAGTCATAGTAGGGTCAAGGTCTTTACCGCCTAAACCCGGATTACCCTCTACACCTTTTCCTCCGGGATGTAACGATTCAGTCAGGCGCGGTAAAATCAGTACCATCGGAATATATAAGCAATAAGCGAAAATATTATAGACTGCTCCAATCCGGCCTCTTTTATCAATATCAGTTAATGAGTTTCTAAGTACAAAATAAGCCAGGTAAATAAGAAGTGCGATTGCTACGCCAAGCTGTTTTGGATCGTTGCTCCAGGGAGCACCCCAGGTATAATTCGCCCAGACAGCGCCGGTAATCAGTCCTAGTGCGCCAAAAACGGTTCCTGTTCTGGCAAACTCAACCGCATAGATGTCGTATATGAAATTATTCTTTCTAAGATAAAGAATAGAATATACCCCGGATATTGAGATCAGAACCAGTTGGCATGACCACATAGGTACATGAAAAAAAAGATTACGGCCGGTTTCATATAGATTTCCAATCTGGGGCACCCTTATCAGGAAGCCTGCTATAAATACATAAATCAAAATAAGGGCACCTGTTATTTTCCACCATGATTGGCGTAGCATAAATAAAATTCAAATTTTTAAAAAGGCAAAAATAAGGGAAAGAGACAAGAATATTGTCTGAATTGGGATTCGTCCGATTTATGGATTATGAGATTAGATTGGGAAGATTAACCGGACCGTTTCTATGCCACTCGAAAAGGAAAGTGCACAACAATCCAACTAATCCCAAAATCTGACGAATCCCAATTCAGACAAAAAAACACGAAACTGATTAATCTTTCCATAAAAAAGGGAACAAAATAATGGCAAGAGCAATGATAAGCACATCAAGAGCCGCCAGCAATAGAATGATCTGGTAATAACCACCCTGTAAAACATCACTAAAAGCTGTGTTTGACAGTCGCATCAATAATAATAGCTGGGGAATGATTAACGGAAATCCTAAAATAGCCATTAGTGCGGCACTTTGTTGAGCACGGGCTGCAATGGCAGAAAGGAAGGTGAAAACCAGGCTTAGTCCAAATCCGCCAAACCCGGCAATAGCGAAAAATTTAAGTGAATGTTCCAGCGGATTGCCCAGTAATAACTGAAATAATACAAGGCTCAGCAGGCTCATTAAAATCATCAGCAATACGTTAAATGCCAGTTTTGAAATAATGAAATCACGGGCACCGGAAATAGAATAAAAGTAAAGCATACGGCCTTTTCCTTCCTGCAAAAAACTTTTGGCTACAGCGTTTACGCAAACAAATAACTGGATCATCCAGAACAATCCATTCCAAACAAAAGCTTCGGGTTGACCCATTGCAAGATATAGCACGAAGATGGTGGAGGCTACATATAATAAAATACCATAGAAAGTATATTGCTGGCGGATTTCCAGTAAAAGGTCTTTTTTGAAGAGGGCTACGATCTTATTCATTATAATTTTAAAAATTATCTTTAATATTCAATGTGGCGCATAAGAATTTTATAGTTTTAGTTTCTTCGTTCTGTAAGAACGGCCGGTGGGTAGCAAAGAATAAAATTAATCAGTTCCGTAGGAACGCCAGATGGGTAAAAAGCCTTTTGCGTCAATGAGAGTTGCAGTTTTAACTACCACCTGGCGTTCCTACGGAACTGTTACATTATTATATTTCTTTTACCCACCTTGCATTCCTAACGAAATGCAATAAAACTCCTTCACGTTAAGAAATAACAGTGCCTGCACCTGGGTTCATAAATATCTCCTTCTCCCAAAAGTACCTGCGTATCCTGTTCAGATTTCCGATAGGAGTAATTAGCAATGTTTCCGCATTTTACACAAATGGCATGCAGCTTGGTAATATAATCCGCTTTAGCTAAAAGAAAAGGCATCTGTCCAAAAGGTTTTCTTGAATAATCCATATCAAGACCGGCCACAATAACACGGGTTCCTCGTAGCGCTAACTGATCGCACACTTCTGGTAAAAGATCGTCAAAGAACTGAGCCTCATCTATGCCGATCACATCAACGCCACTGGCAAGCAGCAGTATAGTTTGAGAATTATCAATAGGAGTTGACTGGATAGAGTTTTCATCGTGCGAAACAATATTCTCAATATGAAAACGTGTATCTATTGCCGGCTTAAAAATTTCAACTTTAAGGTTGGCAATTTTAGCCCGCTTCAGCCTTCGGATCAATTCTTCTGTTTTACCTGAAAACATTGAACCGCAGATAACCTCTATCCAGCCTCTTCGCTCACCATATAACCCTGGTTCTATAAACATGTAATACAGAGAATTATTTAATGTTATATTAACTGTGAAATTGTATGAATTGTTATCAGCAGTCAGCTTCTTGCCACTGTAGCTTAGCAAAGGAGGATCAGCCATCAAGGAATCAATACTAATAATATTTCTCCTGAATGCTGATTGCTGATGGCTGATAGCAATAGTGTCATTTTATAATTTACAAGACATTAATTATATTTATTGTTTATAACTTTATAAATATTCCGTTTCATTTCAAATGTACCATAACAAATGGAAAGAATTAGAGCCCTGATTAATAAATTGCACGAGCAATCGGAACAAAATGCCGATGCTTCTGTGCTGATGGTAACCGTACAAATGTTACAGGCAGAGCTGGCTCAGTCATCCGCACCCGTACCAAGACAAATGGGTACTTCGAAAGTAGCGGTAATGCTTCCATCTTCTAACAAAATTTCATTTTCAATAAAAGAGACTGTACTAGAAACAGTAAAACAACCGGAGTATGTAGAGCAACCTGAAATTGTAGCAGAACCAGCGAAAAAGATACCTGAAAAAGAAGTTCATGCAGTGGAAACAAAAAAAGAAGATCATTCAGGTTGGTTATTTGACCCGCATGAAGAAATACCAACCCTTGCTCATCAAAACGATTTTAAGGAAATGAATGATGTATTTGGTGGCAATGTTTCTTCTTTGAACGACAGGCTGAAAACAGAAAAAAAGGAGCTTGCTTCTGTTTTAACAGATGGACCCGTTCGCGATCTTAAAAAAGCTATCGGCATTAATGACAGGTTTGTTTTTCTAAGTGAGTTATTCCGTGGAGATGAAGCTATGTACGAACGCAGCCTGAAAACTATTAACAACTTCCGCATATATCCTGAGGCAGAATACTGGATAGAAAGGGAATTAAAAGTGAAATTGGGTTGGGATGAAAATAAAGAAGCCGTTAAGCACTTCCGGCAACTGGTGAAACGGCGCTTTATGTAATTCGGCTATCAGCCGTCAGCTTTCAGCAGCCCCCAACTTTAACGAACTACTGACTTAAACTTAATACATTAACTATTAAGCAAACTGTTCCGGGCGTTCTCTCCTGATAGCTGACTGCTGATAGCAAATTTTTGAGTTCATGCATGAAATAATCCTAATCTCTTTTCTTCCATATAACTGACAATCTTTTCTTTTGCTCCTCGTTTTAAATACACATAACTTTTAGCAGATTCACCCGCCCTGGAACATTCATGATTACTTCTCAATAATACCTGGAACACTTTTTCCAGGTCAAGCGCATTATCAATGCTGAATGCTCCGCCGCAATCCAGCAGTTCCTCCGCTTCTACAAATTTATCATAAACCGGTCCGAACACTACAGGTTTTCCATAAACAGCAGCTTCCAGAACATTATGAACTCCATCATTTCCAAATCCACCGCCAACATAAGTTACGGTGGCATATCTATACAGGCGAGACAACATGCCAATATTATCAATGATTAAAACATTAGCTGAGCTCAAACTATTGAAAGATGTGCCTTTTTTAAACTGATCTTCCCATTCGGTAAATAATATTGAATTATAAAAGAGTTTTTTTACCTCCAGCAAATGTTGTGGCTCTATCTCGTGCGGGGCGATAATAAATTTGATTTCGGGATGGGTATTTGCAAAATGATCCAGTTCTTCTTCATCCTCTTTCCAGGTACTTCCGGCAACAATAACCTGGTGATCACCACAGAATGAAGCAATAACAGGAATAGGGGTAGCCTGTTCAGCTATTTCAATCACCCGGTCAAAGCGGGTGTCGCCGCTTACAGTTACATTAGCTGATAAATTTATGCTGTCTAATAATTTTTTTGATGCTGAGTTCTGCACAAAAATGTGTGAGAAGCACAACAGCATTTTCCTGTACCAACCTCCATACCACTTAAAAAACACCTGGTTCTTTCTAAAGATACCCGAGATCAGCAATACAGGTATATTATGCCTTTTTAATTGCGTAAGATAAAAATACCAATATTCGTACTTAACCCATAATACCAGTTTAGGTTTGATGATCTCAATAAATTTAGCAGCATTGCTATAGGAATCTACGGGAAGATAAAATATGTGGTCAGCTCCCTCATAATTTTTTCTTACCTCATATCCTGAAGCTGAAAAAAAAGTAAGTACGATCCTTGCTTTTGAATTGATGGCCTTAATATGCTCTAAAACAGGCCTTCCCTGTTCAAATTCTCCGAGGGAAGCGCAATGCATCCATATATAATCTGATGACAGATCATCTCCAACAGCTGCCCGAATCGTTTCCAGGATATTCTTCCGGCCCTGAGTCCAAAGTTTTGCTTTAGTATTCCATGGGCTTATTAGCAAAACCCCCGTTCTATACAGGAAAAGAAAAAGATTGTAAAATACTAGTGTTATGTTAAGCATAAAATCACGTATTATAATGCTATCAGCTATCAGCTATCAGCAGATCAATGTGTATTAAGTTTTCTCCTGACTGCTGATAACTGACGGCTGAAAGTAAAAGCGACAATATATAGTAACATAAAACTAATGCTGTAATGGTTATTTATAACAAATCTAAAATCAATCTTTTACCCTATCTATATTTTATTATTTTTGCGTTTTTAAAATAATGTTATGCATCCGATTCAGATGGTGGATACAAGGGGTCAATATATGAAGATTAAATCTGAAGTAGATGCTGCAATACTGGGAGTTCTTGAAAGTTCAGTTTTTATAGGAGGCAAAGTAGTGGAAGAATTCCGGGAAAACCTTGCTGCATATAACGGTTCCAGGCATGTTGTTCCCTGCGCAAATGGAACGGACGCCCTTCAGATTGCTATGATGGCCTTGGAACTTCAGCCGGGAGATGAAGTGATAACGCCTTCTTTTACCTATATTGCTACTGCAGAAGTTATTGCCTTACTTAAGTTAAAACCGGTTTTTGTAGAGGTTGATCCAAAAACATTTTGTGTAAGTCCGGGAGCTATTGAACAAGCGGTTACATCCCGTACAAAAGCAATTGTTCCCGTTCATTTATTCGGTCAGGCCGCTGACATGGAGGCCATTATGAAGATTGCCGCAAGGTATAACCTGTTTGTTATTGAAGACAATGCCCAGGCTATAGGCTGCGATTATACTTTCAGTAATGGAACCAAAAAAAAAACAGGCAGTATTGGAACAATAGGTTGCACATCATTTTATCCCTCCAAAAACTTAGGATGTTACGGAGATGGGGGTGCAATATTTACAAATGATGATGCGTTAGCTATAAAATTAAAAATGATTGCTAATCATGGTCAGGTTAAAAGGTATTACCATGACCTGGTAGGTTGTAATAGCCGGCTGGATACAGTACAGGCTGCAGTATTAAATATAAAATTAAAACACCTGGAAGAATATAACAAGTCCAGAAGGGCTGCTGCTGATTATTATGATAAAGCATTTGCTGCTATTTCAGCTATAACCATCCCTTTCAGGGCTCCTTATTGTAGCCATGTTTTTCATCAGTATACACTACTGATCGAAAATGCAGACAGAAATGACTTAAATGAATTTCTTTCAGGGCATAACATACCTTCCATGATTTATTATCCCGTACCCGCACATAAACAGAAAATGTTTGATGCTGTGAATGCGGAAACTTTCAGATTGCCTGCTACTGACTTGTTATCCGAAAAAGTAATCTCATTGCCGATGCATACCGAGCTTACAAAAGATCATCTGGATTATATAATCAGTAAAGTATCAGATTATTTAAATTAAACACTTATAATACATGAAAATTGCTGTAGTAGGTACTGGCTATGTTGGCCTGGTAAGCGGAACCTGTTTCGCAGAAACGGGTAACGAAGTTATCTGCGTTGATATAGACAAATCTAAAATAGATAAGCTCAAAAATGGCCAGATCACTATTTATGAGCCAGGCCTTGAAAAATTGTTCTTACGTAACCTGAAAGAAGACCGTCTTCATTTCACTACTGACCTTGCCTCCGGAATTAAAGATGCCGCGATTATTTTTCTTGCACTTCCAACACCTCCCGGTGAAGATGGTTCTGCAGACTTAAAATATGTTTTGGGTTGTGCAAATGATATAGGTAAATTATTAACTGACTATAAAGTGATCGTTGATAAAAGTACTGTTCCTGTAGGTACGGCAAAAAAAGTGTATGATGCTATTGCCGTAAATTATAAAGGAGAAGTCGATGTAGTTTCTAATCCGGAATTTTTACGCGAAGGTGTAGCTGTTGATGATTTTATGAAGCCAGACAGGGTAGTTATCGGTACCAGTTCCGAAAGGGCTAAAAAAGTTATGGGCGATTTATACGCCCCATATGTACGGCAAGGTAACCCTGTTATTTTTATGGAAGAAAAATCGGCCGAGCTTACAAAGTATGCTGCCAATTCATTTCTTGCAGCAAAGATTTCCTTTATGAATGAAATTGCCCAGTTGTGTGAATTAGTAGGCGCAGATGTAGATATGGTTCGGCGGGGTATTGGCAGCGATGAAAGAATAGGCAGGCGTTTTTTATTTCCCGGTATTGGTTATGGCGGAAGCTGTTTTCCAAAAGATGTACAGGCGCTGGTTCGCTCTTCTACAGAAGTGAACTATGATTTTAAAATTCTTCATGCTGTAATGGATGTTAACGAACGCCAGAAATTGCACCTCATCCCTAAGATAAAAAAATTTTTTAAGGATGATCTTAAAGGAAAGCATTTCGCTTTATGGGGGCTGGCCTTCAAACCTAATACTGATGATATTCGTGAGGCGCCGGCATTATACATGATTGATGCTTTAACAGAAGCCGGTGCTACTATTACAGCTTTTGATCCGGAGGCAATGGCCAATGTTAAAAACCTGATAGGAGATAAAGTTACGTATGCGGAAAGCCAGTACGAAGCTTTAAAAGGCGCTGATGCTTTAGTGATAGCCACTGAATGGAATGAGTTCCGGACACCAGATTTTTTAAAGATTGTTTCGATATTAAAGAACAAGGTGATTTTTGATGGCCGCAATTTATTTGAAATTGCCGCTATCAAGGAATTAGGATTTTATTACGAAAGCGTTGGCAGACCTGCTTCTACTGAAATATAGATCGCTATCAGCTTTCAGCTGTCAGCGATCAGCAGATCAATATGTAGAAGTTTCCTCCTGATAGCTGAAGGCTGATAGCTGATAGCGGTAATCGGGCAGCTTTAATTTAAAGTAACACAACACTATTATGAAAAGAAAAAAAGTACTTATAACAGGAGCGGCCGGTTTTTTGGGTTCGCACCTATGTGACCGTTTTATCAGAGAAGGTTTTTTTGTTATCGGGATGGATAATCTTATAACAGGAGATCTCAAAAATATTGAACATCTTTTTCACCTGGAACAATTTGAATTTTATCATCATGATGTATCAAAGTTTATCCATATACCGGGTGAACTGGATTATGTGTTACATTTTGCTTCGCCGGCAAGTCCGATTGATTATTTAAAAATTCCTATTCAAACCCTTAAAGTGGGTTCTCTGGGTACGCATAATTGTTTAGGACTGGCTAAAAATAAAAAAGCCAGGATGCTTATTGCTTCTACTTCAGAAATTTATGGAGATCCGTTAGTGCATCCGCAAACTGAAGAGTACTGGGGTAATGTGAATCCGGTAGGGCCCAGGGGAGTGTATGATGAAGCCAAACGTTTTCAGGAAGCAATTACTATGGCATATCATAACTTTCATGGATTAGAAACCAGGATCGTTCGCATCTTTAATACTTACGGTCCGCGTATGCGCCTTAATGATGGAAGGGCTCTGCCTGCATTCATCGGGCAGGCTTTACGTGGCCAAGACCTTACTGTATTCGGTGATGGTAGCCAAACAAGAAGCTTCTGTTATGTTGATGACCTGGTAGAAGGTATTTACCGTTTGCTGATGAGCGATTATTTTGAACCGGTTAATATTGGTAATCCTGATGAAATATCATTAAAAGACTTTGCGGAAGAGATCATCAAGCTTACCGGTGATGTTCAAAAAATTGTTTACCAGCCTTTGCCCACCGATGATCCCAAGCAGAGAAAACCTGATATTACTAAAGCCAGGGAAATTCTGGGCTGGGAACCCAAAGTAAGCAGAAAAGAAGGATTAAAAATTACCTATGAATATTTTAAATCATTACCTAAAGATGAGCTGGTAAAACAACCAAAGGAATTTGTAAGCATGAAGTAATGATTAATGGTTAATTATTAACGGAACGTTTCAAAATAGAAAGTTGTTTAAACAAATCGCTTACCGTTAACAATTAATGATTAATCATTAACCATTAAATAATATCCTGACCGTAAAGCTGTAAAGTTTCGTTAAGAATAAAATCTTACGTTACTTTACAACTTTGCGGTTTCTTTTTGCATAACCTTACAAGGTTTAGATGACGCAATGCTTTAAGATGAAGTTTTATATAGATTTTTACTTATTAATGAGGCTATCACCTCGTTAATAATTAATCATTAATAATTAATCATTAAATTGTCCTAAGCAAACAATACGCTTCATGAGTAAAACCATAATGATAACCGGAGGAGCCGGATTTATAGGATCGCATGTAGTACGTTTATTTGTGCAGAAATATCCTGCGTATAAAATTGTCAATCTCGACGCCCTTACTTATGCCGGCAATCTTGAAAATTTGAAAGATATTGAAAGTGCTGAAAATTATATATTTGAAAAGGCAGACATTACTGACGAGCAGGGAATAAATGATTTGTTTGAAATGTATGTTTTTGACGGGGTAATTCATCTTGCTGCTGAAAGCCATGTTGATAGATCTATAATTGATCCGCTCGCATTTGTTCGTACAAATGTTTTAGGAACTACGATGCTTTTAAATGTTTGCAGAAAATACTGGAAGGGTAAAACTGAAGACAAAATTTTCTATCATGTGTCCACTGATGAAGTGTATGGTTCTCTTGGAAATGAAGGTTTTTTCAGCGAAACTACTCCTTATGATCCAAGGTCACCATACTCAGCCTCCAAAGCATCTTCCGATCATTTTGTAATGGCATATCATCATACTTATGGAATGCCGGTAGTTGTGAGTAACTGTTCAAACAATTATGGCTCCCATCATTTTCCCGAAAAATTAATTCCTTTAATGATTAATAATATTAAGAATAACAGGCCCCTGCCGGTTTACGGCAGGGGCGAAAATGTAAGAGACTGGCTATGGGTAGAAGATCATGCGAGAGCTATTGATATTATATTTCATAATGGTAAAAATGGTGAAAAATATAATATTGGAGGATGTAATGAATGGAAGAATATTGACCTTGTACATCTCTTATGCAGCATCATGGATAAAAAATTGAACAGGTCAGAAGGAACTTCTGCCGGATTGATTTCTTATGTTAAAGACAGAGCAGGACATGATCTTCGTTATGCAATCGATGCTACAAAATTAACCAATGAATTGGGATGGAAACCTTCCTTACAATTTGAAAAAGGATTAGAAAAAACAGTTGACTGGTATTTACAAAATGAAGAATGGATCAATGATGTAACCACTGGAAATTACCAGAAATATTATGAGGAGCAATACACGAAAAGGTAGCATAAAGTTGATAATGAAATGATTTTTTTGCTATCAGCTTTCAGGAGAACAGAGCACGCTTAGTTTTCCTTCTGATAGCTGATAGCATATTTAAAATATTCAAATGAAGATTTAGTATAGAAATTAGAATAAGATGCCAGTAATAAAAACCGGTTTTCCTGATCTGCTTATTATAGAACCCGTTGTTTATGGAGATGATCGTGGATATTTTTTTGAGTCATATAATGAAAAAACTTTTTCAAAAGAAAATATTACTATCCGGTTTATTCAGGACAATCAGGCAAGATCAGTTTATGGAGTAGTAAGGGGATTGCATTTTCAGGAAAACCCTCATGCACAAACTAAATTGATCCGTGTATTGGAAGGAGTTATTTGTGATGTAGTAGTGGATCTTAGAAAAAACTCACCCTCTTTCGGAAAAGTATTTACAATAGAATTGTCGGCAGAAAATAAAAAACAATTACTGGTGCCAAAAGGTTTTGCACACGGTTACTCTGTACTTAGTGAAATAGCAGAAGTGTTTTATAAATGTGATGAGTTCTATCATAAAGAATGCGAAGGATCGGTATTGTTCAGCGATCCTTACCTAAATATAGACTGGCGCATTCCTACAGAAAAAATGATCCTTTCTTCTAAAGATCTGGCCAGCCCGCCTTTTCACATCAGTAAACATAATTTTTTATTTGAACGATAAAATTGGTTAATGAGTAACTCCAAAATTATTATAACAGGTGCTAATGGTCAACTTGGGAAAGAATTACAGACTATTGCCAAATTCAATCCTGAATTTGAATTTATTTTCCTTTCTAAAGAAAATTTACCTATCCATCAAAGCGATATTGTTCAAAAAATATTTGCTGCACATAAACCTCATTTTTGTATTAATTGTGCTGCATATACTGCTGTAGACCGGGCCGAAACTGAAAAAGACCAGGCGTTTCTGATTAATGGAGAATCAACTGGAATTTTAGCAGAAGCATGTAATATTTTTGAAGTCAAACTTATTCATATTTCTACTGATTACGTGTTTGATGGAAGTGCGGTACAGCCTTATAAAGAAGATGATAAGGTAAATCCGGTAAATACTTATGGTGCTTCGAAACTAAAAGGAGAAGAATTGGCAATTGATAAAAATGAGCAATCAATTATAATCCGCACATCATGGGTATACTCAGAATTTGGAAATAATTTCGTAAAAACGATGATACGATTGATGAGAGAAAAAGAGAATCTGGGAATTGTTAATGATCAGTGGGGTTCTCCAACCTACGCAGCTGATCTTGCTAAAGCCATTATTGACATTATAAAGTCAAACAAATGGAAACCAGGAATATATCATTACAGTAATGAAGGAATTATATCCTGGTATGAATTTGCAAAATCAATTAATGAACTTATCAGCAGTAATTGTAAAATTTATTCCATTTCAACAGCTGAATTCCCAACTACGGCAAAGCGTCCAGAGTACTCAGGTTTTAATAAAGAAAAAATCAAGTTAGATTATAAATTAACTATACCAGACTGGAAAACCAGTCTTCAGGTTTGTCTCCAAAAGTTGATAAATTAAATAAAAGAAGGAGCATTATATCTTCTCATATGTTATATCTGTTATATTATTGTTAGCAATACGCTTGCTTTTATGATTATAATTAGATATAAATTTAGCAGTTGTTTGTTGCATTACAGGGAGGTTTTTATATACCATCTTCGTAAGGGCAGATTGAACTACTACTCCTAAGGTTCTTTTAAAAATATTACTCTTCCTACCTACTATTAATTTTTTCGTTATATAGCCGACAGCAAATCCGATAAAAGTATTTAATGCTACAGATCGTAAATCTCGTGACATAGTAACCTTTTGAGCACTAATCAATCCTACCTTAAACAGGTTAGAAGGTTGAAAGCTATGCATTGTAGATTTAGCATTTTCTTTTAAAACTTTTTCCTGCTGAGTGGTTTTTAATTCAAGCTCCCGAATGGTAGCTTTTAATTCTGCTTCATTAGAAATTTTAGCCATGAATTAATTTAAAAAATGATCTATAATACTGTTTAAAAGTGGAGTCTTAATTATTTTATCCCGGGAAGTATGAACAATAAAACCGACGATTCCATAAAGTAATGCCATAATAAAAAACCCCCAAAAACTATGACCAAGCCAATATCCTATAAGTAATGCAAAAGCGATAGTTAATAAAACAAAAATAATAATTGCAATAAACACGATTATCAACTTATCAATTATGGATGATACAGCTGTAGTTGATTTATCAATCAATTTCAATTTCCATAATTCTGCTTTATTTTTAATGTAATCTCCTGCGGTGGAATATAAGGCTTCGATGTTTTTTGCTGGTGTTTCCATTATGGTATTTTTATGTAAATCGCCGGGTTTAAATTATCATTAATTAAAAAGATGTGCAGGTATTTAAAATTAGAAGCTTTTAACTTCATTCTTGAATGTATTTGCTTTAGAAGCACCTTCGTCAGCTAAATCTTCAGCATCATCTTTAACACCTTGATAAGCATCTTTCACACCGTCAATAAAATCATTAAACTTGCTTTTTAATGAATCTGTAACATCGTTTCCGGTTTCAGATATTTTTTTACGGGTTTCAGTGCCTGCATCCGGTGCAAACAGGATTCCTAATATAGATCCTACAGCTGCTCCAGCTAAAAATCCTAATACAGTTTTTGAATTACTCATGGTTTATACAATTTAAAAGTTACTAATTTATTTAATGAGGTATACATAAATTTCTTGCCAAAGATAATATGCGAAGTTAATTTTAATTGTTATTTATTAATTTCACTTGTTAGCTGGCTTTTTTAATTAATGTACCTATAACAATCAGTCTTGTTAACAATAAATATTTAATTAAAAGAACTATAATGCGAATATTTTTCCCCAGTTTGAGAACTAAAACTAGTAATTGTAATTATTTACAACTAATGCAATTATAAAAGTTAAGTAATATGGCATATTTCTTCATGTTATGATAAGATAACTTTTATATCTTAGTAAACTTTAATGATAAAATTTTAAATGTAAAATGAGTATTTATAGTTAACACCAGATTAATCATCGGTAATATTCAATTCAGCGAAATTTTTAACTGGTAAATTTTATTAATATTTTTTAATCCAACATTAAATCAATCACATTATGAAACAAAGATTTTCCTTAGTAAGCATTACAACATTTTTATCGCTTACAATATTATTATTAAGTAGCTGCCAGACTATAGGCGGTTTAATGAAGTCCAGTTTTTGGGCCGGGGCAATATTTGTTATTGTAATTATAGCTTTAATAATTTTTGTTATTGCCCGGATGGGTAAAAAGAACTAGTGTTATGTTAAGTATGAAATCACGCATGAAATTGCTTTCAGCGATCAGCAGATCACTGTCTGCCAGGTTTCCTCCTGATAGCTGACGGCTGATAGCAAAGCGACAATTTAAGGTTGACATGACACTAGGATCATATTAAGAATAAAGTAACACAATCTGCCATTAACACTCAGCTTCCAGAAACTTATCTACTTGTATTGATTTCTGACTGTTAATAGCTATAGATAAAAAATTTAATAGTCAGGACAGGCAATACTAATAAAAACTGCCATTATTAGACTAATGATATATTAGTAAATAATGGCAGCATAATAAACATAACCCTTAAACCTATAACCTACTTAATAAAGTCAAATTTTAATTTTAATAAAGTAAATAAATTGTATACAGATATCAGATTCTTTTAACTTATTATATATCCGGTATTTCTTATACCAATCAATAATTAAACGTTACCACGGATCACTCTAAGCAAGACAACTACAATAGCAATTACAAGGAGAATATGAATTAAGCCCCCTCCATAACTATAACCGAAATATCCAACAGCCCAGATAATAACAAGTATTACAGCAATTACGTAAAGTAGATTTCCCATTTTTAAATGTTTTAAGGTGTGTAAAAAGATTCACTATCAATATTAAAAAAGCCTGCCAAAATTTTTAAAAAATAAACTGAGTAAAAATTAAGAAATTATTATGATTCATGAATTCATGAGTACTTTATTCTACATAATGAGTATATACTTACCATTAATAGTAATTATCTAAATAATTTTATCAAGTGTATTATAAATAAGTTCTCTGGTAAATGGCTTACTTATAAAAAAGTCTGCTCCTTGCATAAATGCTTTCTTTCTATCTGCAGCGCTATCATGAGCTGTAATCATAATAATTTTAGTCTCCGGATAATTCGTTTTAATGTATTGTATGAAATCTAAACCAACACCATCCGGTAAATGATTATCTAAAAAAAGAAGGCATGGCGTATCATTTTTTAACGCCACTTCAGCATCAGACAACGTGTTAACATAGGAAGTCCTTAACTTTTTTTGCCTTAAGATGCCGCTTAATAAATAACAAATATCAAGCTCGTCATCTATAATTAAAACTTTCAAAATTTTAGATTTATCTATAATCATAGCTTCCACTGAGTCATTATCACGTAAAGTCATACACAAAAGCATTCAAATTTTTGGCCATTTTTATAATCTTTTATCCTGATAGTACAATTAACATACATGAAATTAGAGGATTGAATGTAACTTCTGTAGTTCAGCAATGGGCTGAGAATCACACTAATTTATCTACTTTAATTTGGCAGGATTTTTAATGTATCATGCTGGTTTTTTATCAGTTTTTAAACATAGTTGTTATTAATTTCTTCTTGCTGAATATGTTTAAATCAGGGCCGGTTAATAAGTAATAATTTAATTTAACTTCTTTAAGTAGACATTAATTTTAAAAATTAAATATGAGCATCAGTCCTGGGATTAAACGTATAAAAACCATTTTTGCATTTTTGAAGGAGGTAATGAGTAATTTTAGTGATGATCGGATTTTAAAATATAGTGCTTCCTTATCGTATTATACGGTTTTTTCAATTGCCCCCATCCTTATTATAATCATATCTGTAGCGGGAATTTTTTTTGGAAGGGATGCTGTTCAGGGGCAGATTGCCGGTCAGATAAGCGGCCTTGTAGGCCCCGAGGCTGCAACGCAGATCCAGTCAATGATTGGTAATACACACAGGTCAGGCAACAATGTTTTTGCCAGTATTGTAAGTGGTGGCATTTTGATTATAGGCGCAACGAGTATCTTTGCTGAAATTCAAGATTCTATTAACAGCATCTGGGGTTTAAAAAGTAAACCCAAAAAGGGTTTAATAAAAATGGTCATCACCAGGTTAATTTCATTTTCACTTATTATTAGTCTTGGATTTATAGCAATGGTTTCTCTTTTACTCGATGCTGCCATCAAAGTGGTTAGTGATTATATGGGACGGGTTCCGGGAGCGGGTATCTACTTTGTTCAAACCCTGAACTATATCTTAAATTTTGTAGTTATTTCTTTTATGTTTTCAGTTATATTTAAAGTATTACCTGATGCAAAAATCAAATGGAGTGATGTGATAAAAGGAGCTATAATCACAGCGATACTTTTCATTATAGGAAGAGAAGTAATTAGCTTTTATGTAGCTAAAAATAATTTCACCAGTGTTTACGGGACTGCAGCTTCTATAGTTATAATTCTGGTTTGGGTATATTATACGGCCGTTATCCTGTATTTCGGAGCTGAATTTACAAAAGTATACGCTATAAATCATGGTAGTAAAATTCTGCCTAATGATTATGCGGTGTGGGTAACAGTTAAGGAGGAGGAACAGCCCGACAAACCCCTTGATGAAGTTAAAAAAGAGGAGCTGTTACAACCTACTGCTATCAATAAATAGTTTTGACTTAATTTGCGAGACAAATAACATGATAATGAAACGGATTCTGATAATAGACGATGATATGGATATGTGCACGCTCCTTAACCGTTTTTTGCAGCGTAATGGATTTGAAACAGATGCAGTGCATACCGGTAATAAAGGAATTGCGAAAGTAGGCGAGCAAAAATTTGATATTGTTTTATGTGATTTTAGGCTGGGTGACAAGGATGGAAAAGATGTTTTACAGGAAATTAAAGCAATCAACCCACAAATAATTGTTATTATCATTACTGGATATTCTGACATTAAAACGGCTGTTGACGTTATTAAACTTGGCGCATTTGATTACATAACAAAGCCACTGATACCAGACGAAGTATTGAATGTAATTGGTAAGGCTCTGAAAGATAATTCATCCGGTGATTCAAAAGGTATAGAAACCTCCTCTCATACACCGGGCAGTAATTTGAAGAAAAAAGCTAACACCGCTTCTGCTGACAGTGAATTTTTAGTAGGGCAGGCACCCGTTACTAAAGATTTATATAAACAGATAGAACTGGTAGCTCCTACTAATTACAGTATCATTCTTTATGGAGAAAGTGGTACAGGTAAAGAGGTTGTTGCTAAAACAATTCATCAGTACAGCGATAGAAGAGACAAACCCTTTATAGCTATGGATTGCGGAACCTTATCAAAAGAGTTGGCGGGAAGTGAACTTTTTGGCCATGTTAAAGGTGCTTTTACCGGTGCAATGAATGATAAAGAAGGTCATTTTGAGATGGCTAACGGCGGAACGTTGTTTCTGGATGAAGTGACTAATCTTTCCTATGAAATACAAGCTGCATTGTTGCGGGTTATTCAGGAAAGAAAGTTTAGAAGAGTTGGAGGAAGTAAAGAAATGAGCCTTGATATCCGGGTAATAGTCGCTTCTAATGAGAATCTCCAGGATGCATACCGTAAAGGAAAGTTCCGCGAGGACTTGTACCACCGGTTTAATGAATTTTCAATTATTATCCCGCCCCTAAGAAACCGCAAAGATGATATACCGCTATTTGCAGATTTCTTTTTACTTAAAGCGATCAGTGAATTAAACAAGGATATCGAAGGTTTCGAACCCGAAGTTGTTAAACTCTTTATGGAATATTCATGGCCGGGTAACCTACGTGAATTTAGAAACGTAATAAGACGTGCGGCGCTTTTAACAACTTCAAAATTTATTTTGGCTAAATCATTGCCCTGGGAAATTACTAACGCGTCGGTGCTGGTAGCTTCAGCAGAAGCAAATAATAATAATGCATCTCCCACAATGGTCAATAAAGAATCTGATCTTAGGAATGCTGCTTCACTGGCTGAATATGAAACCATCATGAATGTTCTTAAACAGGTAAACTTCAATAAAACCAAAGCTGCGGAAATTCTAAAAATTGATCGAAAAACATTGTATAATAAGTTAAAAGGTCACGATTTATAATTTATGTAGAAAAACTTCTACGTTCAAAATTCTTTTAGATTTATCAGTTATCAAATAGCCTCTTGAAAACGTATAAGTATGATCTTTTATCAAATGTTATATAAAGCTCGAAATTGTATATCAATAACTATCAGCAGTGGGAAAACAGTTCTTGTGTAAATTCCTCTTGATAGCAGATAGCTATTGAAGCAATTTATAATAACATAACACTGATTTACTTAATCGGTATGCAATTTGGCTGTAAGTATAAGGTTAAAATTATTTGAACTTAAAACTATTATTTATGGAAAAGCCAGCTGAGATGACAACCTCTAGCAGTATTTTAGAGAAACTTCGGTTAAAGCGTCAGGATAACGAATTTATTATGACACCGGAAGGGTTTACCGCAGGCAAAGGGAAATATTATAATCCTGAAGATTTAAAAATCATTAAAACTTTTCGCTTTGAAGGTGATTCAAGTCCTGATGATTCTTCTATTATTTATCTTATTGAAGCATCTGACGGATTGATTGGATATAGCATGGATGCTTATGGCGCTTACAGCAATCATGATGATGAAGGTAAATATGATGAATTTATAAAACAGGTATCAAAAGAAGATAGAGATGTTCAGGCCATTCTTGAATAATGTTGTTTTGAAAATCATAAGTTTTATAAGCCATTGCTTGTCAATGGCTTTACTTTTTTTGAGTCCTTTATAAATATGTGGTAAACATTATAGATAATTACTGTTATGTAATATGAACTGTCTGTTAAGCATTATTGTTGTAGGTATGAAACTTTATTATACTACATAACCAGTTTAAGCATGCAAAAAAATAATCCTCAGAAAGAAATCCGGAAACCTCAAAAACAGCAATTGCCAGGATTAGAAATGGATATGGATCCACAACCTATATTTGATAATGAAGAGATAAAGGGTTCCGGTAAATTACAAGATAAAGTTGCTTTGATAACGGGCGGAGATAGCGGTATAGGAAGATCTGTGGCTGTACTGTTCGCCAAAGAAGGGGCTGACATTGCGATCATTTATTTAAGCGAATCAAAAGATGCGGAAGTGACATCAGAAAATGTGAAGAAATACGGCAGGCAATGCCTGGCTATAGAAGCAGATATATCTAATGAAAAAACATGTATAAATTCAGTAAAAGAGGTAATTAAAAAATTTGGAAGAATTGATGTGCTGGTAAATAACGCCGGTGTTCAGTTCGAGCAACATGATTTTCTGGATATAACATCTGAACAACTACTAAAAACATTTCAAACAAATATATTTGCGATGTTCTGGATTACCAAAGCTGCTTTGCCCTCTATGGCTAAAGGTAGTACTATTATTAATTCCACTTCAGTTACGGCATACCGGGGCAGTAGCAGTTTAATTGATTACTCCACTACTAAAGGGGCAATACTTTCTTTTACCAGAAGCCTGTCAGCAAATTTGATTGAAAAAAGTATAAGAGTAAACGCAGTAGCTCCGGGTCCGATCTGGACGCCCCTTATAGTAGCAACTTTCGAAGAGGAAAAAGTAACCAAGCATGGTAGTGATACACCTATGAAAAGGTCTGGCGAACCAGTTGAAGTTGCTCCCAGCTATTTATTCCTGGCAAGTAATGATGAGTCTTCTTATATAACCGGACAAGTACTACATCCTAACGGTGGAGAAATTATTAATGGATAATATATGAGTGCAATCATACAAACATCAGAAGCAGTAATTGAAAACCTGTCAAAGCGAAAAATCAGCAGTATCATTAAAGACCCTGTCAAAACTGCTGAGGCAGTGAATCTGATATATGTAAACAATACAGAACCTGGAATAATCCGGCGTAAAAAAGGAGATTCCTTTGAATTTATTTTGGATAATAAAAAGATTAAAGACAAAGGTACTTTACAAAGAATCAAGAGTCTGGTAATACCGCCGGCCTGGGAAGAAGTATGGATATGTAAGTATGAAAACGGACACCTGCAAACTACGGGACTGGATACAAAAAAACGTAAACAATACCGTTATCACGCTTTATGGAATGTTTTACGTAACCACACTAAATTTTATCGGTTGCTTGAATTTGGTAAAGTACTTCCTGCAATAAGGCTTCAGTTGGAAAAGGATATAAGTTTGCCCGGGCTTCCTCTGAATAAAGTGCTGGCTACCGTTGTAAGCCTTATGGAACGCACTAATATAAGAGTGGGTAATTATTTCTATGAAAAGTTATATGGCTCCTTTGGACTTACAACTTTTAAGGATAATCATGTTACAATAAACGGTCAGAAAATACGATTTTCCTTCAAAGGAAAGAAAGGTGTTTGTCATGATATCAATATAAAAAGTAAGAAGCTTGCTAATATCGTTCAAAAATGCAAGGATATTCCCGGCGAAGAATTGTTTCAGTATTTTGATGAACATGGTGAAAGAAGAAGCATTGATTCTGGTATGGTGAATGACTATATAAAAACAGCAAGCGGAGGTGACTTCACGGCTAAAGATTTCCGCACATGGGCTGGAACAGTACAGGCTTTACTGGCCTTTAAAGAATTAGGTTTCAGCGAAACTAAAACGGAATCAAAAAAGAATATTGTTGCTGCATTGGATAATGTATCCAAGCTTTTAGGAAACACACGAACCGTTTGTAAAAAGTATTATGTTCACCCTGTGATCCTTTCTTTGTATGAAGATCAAAGCCTTAAAAAATATATTGATCAACTGGATGTAATTGAACATGATGATAATAAGTCAGATCTCACGGTTGATGAAAAAGTGTTGATGAAGATCTTAGAAAGCCAGTAAGGGGCCGTTGAGTCACCTATAAGGTTTTCAAAACCTTATAGGTGACTCAACGCAGGTTCTTACCAACATTTTGACGCACTCTCTATGAATTAAAGATTTCAACAATCCGGTAAGATGCTGTGTTTAAACCTATAAAGTTTTAAAAACCTTATAGGTGAGGTGATCTAGCGAAAGGGCTTATAAAAAGAAAAGGTAGCAAGCTGTAGCATAGCCTTATCTCCACGGGAATCCCCATAGCAATATATTTCTTTGAACAACTTAAGATCATAATGTTGTTCTATCCTGCAAACTTTTTCATCGCCGTAGCAATTCTTGCCATCGATGGTTCCCGTAAGTTTATTATTAGCTACTGCCAGTTTAGTGCCTATCAGTTTTAAACTAATATCTGAAGCCCATTTTCTTATCCAGTTTTCAGCCGAGGCAGATACAACAACAATCTCAGCGCCTGAAGCTTTAAGCTTTTCAATTTCCTTTAATGCTTTGGGTCTTATAAGCTTTGGAAGTATTAGCGCAGAAAATTCATCACATTTTTTTTGAAAGGTTTCGATACTTTCACCCCGAAAAAAAAATTGCAATACTTTCTGCTTGGCAACATAATTAGGAATGAGTTTAAGTTTATAAGCTACGAGAAAGGGACTGTATAAAAGAAAACCCAAATAAAAATAACCGGTTCCTTTATAAAACTTTATAAATTCAAGCAGGGTGTCTTTTGTAGTGATCGTTCCATCAAAATCAAAAAAGGCAATGCGTTGGTTCACAATTTCAATTTTTTAAAAACAGGTTCGGGAATTAATTTTATAATAAGCATAATCCATCTCCAGAACCAACGTACATAAATTATATTCTTCTTTTTCAATACTGCATTGTATACTGCAATTCCCACTTCATCAGGGTTAGCAGTTAATAACTTTGGAAGGTTTAATTCTTCAGTCATCCTGGTATATACAAAGCCGGGTAGTACTGTAACAACATGGACACCTTCTCTAAATAGCCTGTTCCGTAAACCTGATAAGTATGCAGTGAAGCCGGCCTTGGCACTTCCATACATAAAATTACTTTGCCTGCCTCTTTCACCGGCAACAGAGCTAATACCTACAATGGTTCCTTTTTTAAATATCATGTAACTAGCAGCTACTATATTTAAGATAGATACTGCTCCGGTATAATTAGTTTGAATGATGGTCTCGGTTTCCATCCATTGGCTGATTGCTTTTTCGTTTTCTCCCAGGTACCCAAATACACAGACAGTAACATCGGGCTTTGGAAAAAGCTGACTAAAAAACGTTTTATGCGTACTGAATGCAGCTGCATCAAAACTATGAGATGTGCATGTAACATTATAACGGATAGAGATATCCGATTGTAATGATTTAATCTGTTCTATATTACGGGCAGCTAATTGGATATTGTATTTTTCTGAACCAAATTTTTTTGCCACGGCCATAGCCATCTCTGAAGTTGCGCCCAATATTAGAACTGTTGGCATTAAATTATTTATTGGTTAGCAATAACCGGTCTGATTGTATTGAATGGATTTTTGCTGATGGATTGTATCTTTCAACGATCGTTTTAAATTCAGACAAATCGGGATAGCCTGCTTCCAGGATATCGGGTTTCATACGTGCATCTTTAGACATGTATAATCTTCCACCGTATTTCAACACTATTTTGTCCAGTTCATCCAAGAATTTAAAAAGGCCTTTACGAACAGGGAAGTCGAGCGCCAGGGTATAACCTTCCATAGGAAAAGATATTAAACTTTCCTGTTTACCAAATACTTTCAATACTGCGAGAAAGGATCCTAGTCCTTCGGCGCTTATCTTGTGAAGGATTTCTACCAATCCTTCCTTTGCTTGCAATGGTAATACAAACTGGTATTGAACAAATCCTTTTTTACCATAGCCGCGGTTCCAGTTTGCAATGGCATCTAATGGATAGAAGAAGGGTTCATACGGCACCACGTTATCGATAAGTCTTTTAAAATTTTTTCCATAATATAAAAAATTAAAAGCTTTAACTGTAAAAGAGTTCAAAACCCAGGAAGGTAAATTAACCGGAAACGGAATCTGTTTTTTCTTTGAAACAGTGAGCGGGGCTTTTTTTTGTTTTTCGCTTAGTTCATTAAGCTTCGCATGTTCTCCCAATATCAGGATACTTCTTCCAAAATGCGCTCCCTTTTTAAGGCAGTCTATCCATGCAACGGAATAAGTATAGTCTTTGTATTCATCAAACAAGCGAATGATCTCCTCAAGGTTTTCAGCTTTGATTTGTTTTTGTTTTATATAAGCTGTCTCAATCTTTTTAAGATCGAATCTTACGCGGGTAATAACTCCTGTTAATCCCATCCCACCACAAGTTGCACGAAAGAGATCAGGATTTTTTATACTGGAGCAGGTAATAGTTTCTCCGCTTCCAAGTACTAAATCCATTTCAAGTACATGTTGTGAAAAGGCACCATCAATATGGTGGTTTTTTCCATGTACATCACTGGCAACTGCACCACCAACGGTTATAAATTTTGTTCCGGGAGTTACAGGTAAGAACCAGCCTTTTGGCACTGTAACTTCCAAAACATGATCCAGCGTAATACCGCTTTCACATTCAAAAATACCTTTGAAAGTATCAAATGAAAGTATCTTATCGTATTTTAAAGTGGATATAGTTGTAGTTCCTAATGAACCATCGCCATAACAACGTCCATTGCCGCGGGGTATAAAGCTGCTGCTTTCTTTTACCAGACTTTGTAGCTGGCTATCAAATGAAAAAGTACGTTCATCCGATTCCATCACCGGGTAGTTACCCCAGTTTGCAATTTGCTTTTTCATAAAGTATTAAAGATTGTAACATTTTTCAAATATAAAATAACATAAAAGCTTGCTATCCATAAAAGCAAGGTAACCTGAATAAATCTGTCCTTATATAATACTTCTGTTGGAGACCCTGCCTGATTTTGTACCAGAATAATCTGCAGGTACCGCATCATTCCTGCAATTACAAAGATAGCGGTATAATATAAATGATAATTTTGCAGGCGTTCATAAGTCTTGGGAGAAAGTGTATACATGATATAAGTAACGATAATAATGGCGCTTAATAATCCTAACATGGTATTTAAGAACTCAAGGTTGTATCCCTTAATGGATTTTCTCATATCAGAACCCGTTTGGAGTTTAAGTAAAATATCATCCCGTCTTTTTCCGATAGCCATGAACAGGGAAAGTAGTAATACCATTAAGGTGAGCCAGGGAGAAACATCTACTCCGGCAATATATCCACCTGCTTTAATACGTAATACAAACCCTATAGCAATGATGATTATATCCAGTACTGAAATATTTTTTAAACCCAGTGAATACCCTATGTTTAATGTGAAATAGAAAACCAGGATGGACAGAAATAAATAATTCGGGTCGGCGTAAAGAGCAATACTAAAACCAGTGAGTAATAAAATAGCGGCAATAATCAAAGCAGTAACGGGTTTGATAGTACCGGAGGCAAGCGGTCGTTTGCTTTTAACAGGATGTTTTCGATCATCTTTTATATCCCTGTAATCATTGAGTATGTACACAGTGCTGGCTACAAAACTATATGAAAAAAATCCGGCAATTAAATGCTTCAATTCAGGAGCGTTAAATAAATTTCCGGCAAAAAAAACTGGAATAAAAAGAAATGTATTTTTGGCCCAGTCTTTTGGCCGCAACAATTTTATATAATTATTCATTTATGCATTTAATAGCGGGTCAACAAGTTACATATAAAACCAATCGGAGCAATTTTGCAGGGTAAAGTGGAATGACTATTTTCATTCAATTATATAGCAAATTGCTTTCAGCTATCAGCTATCAGCTATCAGGAGGAAGCATATCCTGCATTGGTCGTCTGGCAGTAATGATTGGTATAACACAGTGTTATGCCAATCATTAATTGGTGATTTGCATTCAGCCTTCAGCTACCGGAAGCAAACATGTGAGACTTTGATGTCCTAATAGCTGACTGCTGATAGCTGATAGCCATGTTCCTAACGTTCTATTGCTTAATTCATTGTGCCTAAAAATACTTATTCATGAAAAAATGGTTAGCAGTAACTGAAATTTTATTAATTGTTGTATTGGCATTGTTTCCTTTGTTAGGAAATGTGTTTCCTTACAGGTTAAACATTTTTTTATCTTATGAGGGCGCCTACCGGTTATATGAAGGCCAGGTGCCTTACAAAGATTTTGGCCTTCCCATGGGCTTTATGTATTGGGTTATACCGGGTATTTTTTTTAAAATCTTCGGCCCTTATATGATGTCGCTTGTAAAGGCACAGGTGTTTATAAATATTATTGCAGGGCTTTCTTTTCGTGCTATTTTTAAAAATCTTTCTGTCCGGCCCGGTATCCGTTTTCTGGCTGTACTTTTATTTTGTATTTCCTATTCATTCTTAAATTACTGGCCCTGGTACAATCATACAGTTATTGTATATGAATTGGTAGCGCTTGCTTTTTTAACCAGGTTTTTATTTGTTTCGGCTGTCCGGCAACGATATATATGGTTGCTCTTATCCGGCGTTTTTGTTTTCTTTTCTTTTTTTACCAAACAGGATGCAGGAGCAATGGGATTCCTGGTTTGTTTTTTTATTGTGATGTATGCATCGCTGGTTGAAAAAAAATGGCTTCACGTGCCGGTTTTTTTAGGAAGTATTTTTTTTACCGGTCTGTTAATTATTTTACCATTTATAAAATATGGATTCGGTTACTGGTTTAATTACGGTCAGTCACCGCATACATCACGCTTTTCTCTTGCTGATTTTACCGGAGAATTCTTTAACAGTTCTCAATGGATAAAATTTTATCTTTTCCTGGTAATATTTTTACTCTTTGCCACTGTTAAGAAATGGAAAATATTTTTTTATGATAAGAACAGGATGGTATTTGCATTACTAACATTAGGCATCCTTGTGGAAGCAGCAATTTTCCAGGTCACCAGTTATATTCCTCCTGATAATAATATTTTTTTTCACAGCTTTGCCATTGTTTTCATCCTGGTATTGCTGGCAGATTTTTTACCGGTAAATTTTGAAGCCTTTCCTACATTGCTGGTTTGTACTGCCGGGATCATGTTATGGTGGAGCAGCATCTACTGGAAGTTCATTGAAAAGTATATTCCTAAACACGAAGTAGCTGTTTCTAATGATGTGGTAAATAAACAAACTTATCTCATTTTTAAACCGGATACAACTGACGTTCCGATGGATCAATGGCGTACAATTCCCTTAAAAGCTTTTGGTAAAATGTTGCTGCCCGGGCCTACTGTTGATGGTATCAATCGTTTGATGCAAATGGATATGGTTCAACATCAAAAGAATCTTAAAGTGCTTAATATGACTGAGCTTACACCGCTTGCCAGAGAGATGCATTTTGAATTAGAGAAGAGTCCTGCTTATCCGTTATGGTATCATAAAGGTGTTGGCATGTTTCAAAAGCAGACTGATATGTTTAGCAGCAGGATAAAAAATAATTATTATGATCTTGTTATGTTTGAGTATATACCTTATCTCAATAACTTTTATCCTTTTCAGGTAAGAGATACGTTGTTACAATATTATAAGCGCATAGATGTTTTCCCGGCTCCGCGTAAGCCTTCCATACAGGCCTGGGTGGAAGTGTATGTTAGAAAGTAACCTTATAGGTGATGGCCATTCCCATAAACAAATGCCTTTTTAGTCTTTTAAAAATCGCTTTACCTAAACCACCATCCATCTGAATCCGGCGATCTGATGTCCAGACAAGTGCATCACGATCCTTCACCTCAAATAATTTTTTGTGAAAGTGATTTCTCAGTTTCATCCCTAACCAGCCATCCTCATTAGTACCTGGTGGATGGTTGAATCCATCAACAGCAATGCCTTCTGCTCTTCTGAAAGCGGAATTAAAGCCATAAATATTTACAGCTTCTTCCCTGAATTTTTTATTAATCCATTTAAATAAATCAGCTGTATACTCATAGCTGGTGTAAACAATTCTCCGGGTATTATTGCCAGGGATGAAAGAGAAACTTCCATATACCATTACTATCTCATTATTCGTCAAGGGTGAAAGCATCCTATCTATCCACTGAGGCGGATAAATGGTATCGGAGTCCGCATTTAAAATTAATTTTCCTGTAGCCCTTTGCAGGCCTGCATTTCTTGCAGCCGTTATTCCCTGTTTGTTTTCTGCTATACATATTGCTCCCACTGCAACAGCCAGCTTAGCAGTATCATCAGCTGAATTATTATTCACTACAATAATCTCAACCTTTTTTTTTGTGGCGCTGGCCGACAAAGAAGACAATGTTTTTAATATGCCCGCTTCTTCATTATATGCAGGAATAATTATTGAGACTTCCGGTGTTAAAGAATACATACTTTCAATTCCGGATCGAATAAACCCTATTTTTTCTTTCAACACTTCCATGGCAAGGTTATGTTGCCGGATATCTTGAGGAATAGCTATTGGACGCATTGACCATTAAAATTGTAACTGCCAAATTAATTCAAATAATAACATGAATAAACATTCAATAATCAATGCATAATTAGAACTTTGACTATAAAATAAAAATATAGCTATCACTACCACGGTCTCCATATTATCCAGTCCCATTGAATATTTAAAAGGTGTTGGTCCACTCAGGGCTGATCTTCTTAAAAAGGAATTAGGCATATTTACTTTTGAAGATTTACTCGAATTCTTCCCATACCGGCATATAGATCGTACCGAAGTAAAGCTCATCAGGGACATAATACCTCAGACTGATTATATCCAGGTTACAGGAAAGCTTGTCAGCCTTGCTATTGTAGGAGAAAGCAGGGGAAAGCGGTTAGTGGCAGAAATCAAAGATGCGTCGGGGATACTGGAGTTGGTTTGGTTCCAGGGAATTAACTGGGTACATAAAAATCTTGAAATTGGCAAGGAGTACCTGGTGTATGGACGTGCCGGTTTTTTTCAGGGAATGCCCCAGATTACCCACCCTGAAATAGAGCCATTAAGCCGGGAAAAGCCTGAAGGGAAAAGTTTGCTGGAACCTGTGTACTCTACTACTGAGAAATTAAAAGCAAAGGGATTGGGCGGCCGTCAGATCGCAAAGCTTACGGCTTCATTATTAGATCTCGTCAAAGAAAGAGATGTTCCTGAGAATGTTCCTGGTAATATTATTGAGGATCTTAAACTAATTCCACGGTTCAGGGCTTACCAGCAAATTCATTTCCCGCCGGATTATGAAGCCTATCAAAAAGCAGTCAACAGGTTAAAGTTTGAAGAATTGTTTCTGGCGCAAGTCAGATTGGGAATTATAAAAGGACAGCGCCACCGGTATTCCCAGGGAATAGTTTTTAGTAAAGTGGGCGAACTGTTTAATACATTCTATCAGCAACACCTCCCGTTTCAATTAACAGGTGCTCAGAAAAGAGTGTTAAAAGAAATTAGGATAGATACAGCGCATGGGCGCCAAATGAACCGCTTGTTACAGGGAGACGTAGGAAGCGGAAAAACAATTGTTGCCTTGCTTTCCGTTTTACTTGCGCTTGATAACGGTTACCAGGCATGCCTGATGGCGCCTACTGAGATACTCGCCCGGCAACACTTCAGTAGTTTAAGTGAGTTGTTAAAGGATATGCCCATCCGGGTAAAACTCCTTACCGGCTCCTCGAAATCTAAACATAGAAAAGAAACCTTGCGGATGGCGGAAGATGGTTCGTTGCACCTGCTTATAGGAACACATGCCATTTTAGAAAATACTGTTCAATTTAAAAATCTTGGCTTTGCCATTGTTGATGAGCAGCATAGGTTTGGTGTTGCCCAAAGAGCTAAGTTATGGTTAAAAGCAACCATACCTCCGCATGTACTTGTAATGACAGCTACCCCCATTCCCAGAACCCTGGCAATGACAGCTTATGGAGATCTTGATTATAGTATAATTGATGAGTTACCACCCGGCAGGTTACCTGTTAAAACCGTTCACAGATACGAACATAGCAGGCCGCAGGTGATGGATTTTATAAAAGATGAAATCGCAAAAGGCCGCCAGATTTATATTGTATTCCCTTTAATAGAGGAATCGGAAAAAATGGATTATGAAAATCTTATGAAAGGGTATGAAAACGTGAAAGCATATTTTCCCGAACCGAAATACTGGATAAGTATGGTGCACGGTAAGCAGAAAGCAGATCTCAAAGAAACAAATATGCAACGCTTCGTTAAACGGGAAACTCAGATTATGGTCTCAACCACAGTAATTGAAGTAGGCGTAAATATTCCGAATGCAAGTGTAATGGTTATTGAAAGCGCTGAAAAATTTGGATTGTCACAATTGCACCAGTTAAGAGGAAGAGTAGGAAGAGGGAGCGATAAGAGTTTTTGCATATTATTAACAGGCGTCAAATTAACCAACGAAGCAAGAGAGCGGTTAAAGATTATGTGTGCAACAAACGATGGATTTAAAATTTCTGAAAAGGATCTTGAGATCCGTGGCCCGGGAGATATAGAAGGTACCCGGCAAAGCGGGGAACTGAATTTCAAATTAGCCAGTCTTGTTCATGATAAGCATTTACTCGATATCTCCAAAGAAATGGCTAACCGGGTATTGGATGATGATCCGGATCTTTTTAATGCGGTAAATCAGCCATTAAAAGCGTTCCTCCAGTCCCGCAAAGGCAAAACTGTATGGAGTAAGATTTCGTAAATAAGATTTCTGCGGTTCAATCAATTAATTGTGTAAATTGTAATGAAGAGCTTGATAAATAAAATATCCATACTACTATTTTTCTGCATTCTGGGTACCCTTAAATTGCTTGCACAAGGTGATGCCAATGCACTGGAATTTGTTGAAAATAAAGGACAATGGGATAATTGTATCCGCTTTAAAGGTGTGTTGACAAACGGGGCTTTTTTTCTTCGTAAAACCGGTTTCACTGTTGTTCAGCATAATACCGATGATCTTGCCCGTCTTGCAGAAAGCGCTCATGGCCATGTAGTCTCTTCTTCCGAAAATACACCCATTTTTGAAAAGCATGCAGGTTTACTTACTTCTAAATCCAGTACTAACTCTGATAAGGATATTGTTCATTCTCATGCTTATAATGTTGATTTCATAAATGCCAATCCAAACGCTTTAATTGTTCCTGATAAACTGCAACCTGGATATAATAATTATTTTCTTGGTAATGATTCCTCGAAATGGGTCGGCGATTGCAAGCTCTTTCAGTCTGTCACTTATAAGGATATGTATCCCGGTATTGACGTTAAATTCTACAGTGAATATGGAAACCTTAAATACGAGTTTATTGTAAACCCCGGTGCAGATCCTTCAAAGATCGAAATGAAATTTGATGGAGTGGATAAGCTGAGTATTAAGAACAATGAGTTAATCATCAAGACCTCTGTTGGTGAAGTAAGAGAATTATATCCCTATACTTATCAATACGAGGCATCTGAAAAGAAAAAACTGGATTGCCGCTACCAGGTAAATGGCAACATAGTAAAGTTTGCCATAAAAAACTTTTCACGTCAGTTAACACTCATTATTGATCCTATCTTAATCTTTGCTTCTTTTACCGGAAGCACCGCTGATAACTGGGGGTATACTGCTACCTATGGTAACGATGGTACTTTTTATGCCGGGGGAATTGTTTTTGAAACCGGCTTTCCTGTATCTACAGGAGCTTTCCAAACAAAGTACGGCGGTTCCGGAGTGAGTGAGCAAAGTTTCTGGAACATGGGAATAATGAAATTCAGCTCAAATGGAAGCCAGCGTTTGTATGCTACATATATCGGGGGAACTAATAAAGACCAGCCTCACAGCTTATTTGCAGATCCGCAGGGCAATCTGGTTATTGCAGGTAGAACCACTTCAAAAAATTATCCAACCACGGCCAGCTTTGGCACACAGGGAAACTGGGACATTGTAATCACAAAAATAAATGCAGCTGGTACGGCTTTAATTGGATCAGTTAGAGTAGGAGGCGCCAGCGATGATGGCTTTAATATAGCAGACAGTCATTCTTCCGGACCTCAATTATTACTTAACAATTACGGTGATGATGCAAGAAGCGAAGTGATACTTGATGGGGCTAATAATATTTATGTGGCATCCTGTACCAAGTCAGCTGATTTTTATACAACGCCTAACGCCGCACAAAAAACCTTTGGAGGAAACCAGGATGGTGTTTTATTAAAATTAGATCCGAGTTGTAATACTGTCGTATACAGTTCTTATCTTGGCGGAAGCGGCTTTGACGCCAGCTTTGTGCTTTCAATAAATCCTGCCAACCGGGATATATATGTGGCAGGGGCTACTACAAGTAATGATTTTCCTGGTAACAAAGCCGGTTCTTATCAATCTGCTTATAACGGCGGAGTGAGTGATGGATATATTTCAGTATTTTCCAATGATGGTTCTGTATTGAAGCAAACTACATATATGGGCACACCGGGAACTGATGTTGTTTTCGGTATCCAGTTTGACCGGAATAATTTTCCTTACATCATGGGTATTACCTCAGGCATCTGGCCGGTGGTAAGTGTCGGCAATACATTCTATTCCAACCCAAATTCAAAGCAATATATTTCCAAGTTAAAAAAAGATCTTTCAGGGTTTGTATACTCAACAGTTTTTGGAACGGGTTCTGTTAATCCTAATATTTCACCGGTAGCCTTCCTGGTAGACAGATGTGAGAATGTTTATGTCTCTGGCTGGGGTAAAGATATTTTAGGCCAGTATCACCTGGATCCTATTACCAACATGCCTGTTACGCCGGATGCTTTAAAGAAGGTGCCTGATGAATCGGATTTTTATTTTATAGTGCTGCAGCGTGATGCCTCTAAATTATTGTATGGAACTTTCTATGGGCAGAATGGTAAATTGGGAGAACATGTTGATGGTGGTACCAGCAGGTTCGACCAGAATGGAGTTATCTACCAGGCCATCTGCGCGAATTGTGCCGGAGGGCAGGGGGTAAAGCCGCAATGGCCTGTTACACCGGGCGCATGGTGCTGCTCAACAGGTATGTCTGCGGCAAAAGTGGGCGGACAATGCAACCTTGCGGCGTTAAAAATTTCTTTTAATTATGCAGGCGTTCGCGCCGGTGTTCGTGCTTATATTAATTCGGTATTCGATACTACCGGCTGTGTTCCCTTAACAGTAAAATTTCGTGATACCATCCTTAATGCTCAAAGCTATGAATGGAACTTCGGTGACGGATCACCGCTAGTGGTTACGGATAGTTTCGAAATCTCACATACTTACAATAATATTGGCACATACAAAGTTCAGTTAGTAGCAGTAGATTCAGCAACTTGTAACATTCGCGACACAGCACATATCACTATTATTGTACGTAATGATTTTGCCGCGCTCGACTTTAATCCTGTTAAATTACCACCCTGCGAGTCTCTGACATTTCGTTTCGATAACCAATCTGCTTCACCTGCCAATAAACCATTTACAGGACAAAACTTTGTCTGGGATTTTGGTGACGGCACCCGGTTAAGCTCCGGGTCTGAAAGCGTTACCCATAACTATCTTTCAGCAGGAACTTATAAGGTAAGGCTGGTGCTGCTTGATACCAGTTACTGTAACGGCCCTGATTCGGTTTTAAAAGAAATCCGCATTTCACCACTGGTGAAAGCAAAGTTTGAACTACCGCAATCAGCCTGTGCGCCTTTCACTGCGGTGTTTAAAAACACTTCCCTTGCCGGACAAACATTCACCTGGGACTTTGGTGACAGCACTACTTCCAACAGCATCAACCCATCGCACTTGTATGCTTCCCCCGGAAGCTATGTAGTGAAGCTGACAGCCGTAGATCCAAACACCTGTAACGGGCAGGATGCCACCCAGTTAACATTAGTGGTGCAGGGCAGTCCGACAGCTGTATTTACGGTTACACCAACAGTGCCGGTAGAAAACACACCGTTTGTTTTTTCCAATGCATCTTCGGCCAATGCGGTACGTTTTAAATGGGTTTTTGGTGATGGTGATAGTTTATTAACAACAAGCAGGTCGAATGTGGAACATCAGTATAATGCCACCGGAACATTCAATGTATGCCTGATTGCCTTTAACCAGCTTGGATGCACAGACACCGTTTGTACTACTGTAAAAACGATTGTAGTGCCAAGACTTGATGTGCCCAATGCCTTTACGCCACTAGGCCCTGAACAGGCAAGCAGGATTTATGTAAAAGGATTTGCAGTAGCGAAAATGAAGTTTACCATTTACAACAGGCTTGGCCAGAAAGTGTTTGAGAGTGCTGATATCAACCAGGGATGGGATGGTAAGTTCAAAGGAGTGGTTCAACCAATGGATGTTTATGCTTATACTTTAGAAGTGGAATTTAGTGATGGTACTAAAACAACTAAAAAGGGTGATATAACGTTATTAAGATAAAAGGGCATTTGCTCTTGCTTAAGCTGAAAGTGTTGTATTAAATAATATTGTTTTTTGTTAAGAAGATTTTACCATGAGGAACAGAAAAATAAATAAACGATTAACCGCTATCCTGCAATGCACAACAATTTTTAATCTACCTGCCAGTACAGGATATTTGAAGCTTGTGATCTTCCTGGTAACCTTATTTTTATACCCGCTAATTTCTCATGCACAGGATTTGCATTTTTCACAGTGGTTTAATTCTCCTTTAACTACCAACCCTGCCAATACAGGATTTATACCCGATGCGGATTACAGAATAGGAGGTAACTACCGAAGTCAATATGTAAATGTTTTATCAGTGCCTTACAAAACATTCAGTGTTTTTGGTGATGCCCAGCTTTTTCGTAATAAGTTAGATAATGCCTGGATGGGTGTAGGAGGAGTTATTCTTCGTGATGCAGCTGGTTCAGGGAATCTTACTTCAACCAAAGTGTATGGTTCACTTGCATATCACCAGGAACTGGGATCAGCGAGTTTGTTAACAGCAGGGTTCAACCTGGGCTGGGCAAACAAAAGCATCAATCCAAGCCAGTTAAAATTTCCTGACCAGTTCAATAAAGCAACAGGTTTTTTTGATGCCGGCATTCCTACCAGTGTGGTATTTAACAGCACCAATACTAATTATCTTGATGTGCAGGTAGGAATGAATTATGCTTATTTTCCTACAGATAATTTATACCTTAACGGCGGATTTTCTATTCAGCATGTAAATCGTCCCAGAGAAACTTTTTTTACTAATTCAACAGGCTTTGATGACCGTTTAGCAGCAAGGTATATAGGGTTTTTTAACGCCAGCATTAAGGTGAGCGATGATGTTATCTTAAACCCTATGGGATATTACTCCAACCAGGCCAGAGCTTCAGAATTTGTTGCAGGTGGGAATTTAAATTATAATCTTTCAGGAGAAGGTGATTACCAACTATTAGGAGGAATCTATTATCGTAGCAGTGATGCTGTTATACCCATGCTGGGATTTCAGGTTAGTAATTTCAGAATGACTTTTACATACGATGTTACAACTTCCTCACTTAGTACTTATAACAACGGCCATGGAGCAGTGGAATTTTCGTTAATAAAAAATGGTTTCTTTACACAGTTGAACGGGTCAAGGCGACAGTCTCTTTGTCCTACTTTTGCTAATTGAAATATTTAAGTTCTATGGCTATCAGCCATCAGCCTTCAGGAGGAACGAATGACGCTGTTATCTTGTAAACAGCACGCTGTTCTTACATGAATAACTTCTTTTTTTACTACACTAGTAGAACAGGTGCAGCGGAAAGTTGATAGCTGATAGCAGAAGCCCATTATGAATTGCCAAAACACCGATTGCTTCAATTAACGATTCTTTAGGCTTAATTTTTTAGATAATCTTTTAATGCTTTTAAAAGCTGTTTAATTTTGTTTACGCTTATAACTGATTTGCAAAAGATCAGTTATTGATTTCTAATGCAGCATTAACTTTGAGCATATTTTTGATTCGTAATATATCAGTAAAAATAATTAAAATGAAAAAATATCTGGTGTTATTAACGCTTACCTCTCTTTTATATATGCCCTCTGTTTTTGCACAGCGGGAAGATCCGGAACCTTCTGAAAAAAAGGGATTTGATAAAAGCAAACTGTTTATTGGTGGTAATTTTGGTTTAAGTTTTGGTGACTATACCTTTATTAATGTATCACCGCAACTTGGTTATCGTTTTAATGACTATTTTGCTGCAGGATTAGGAATTAATTTTCAGTATTCAAGTGTTAAGACATATTACAGTAGTAACGATTATTCTAAGACCAGTTACGGGGTAGCTGGCTTAAATGTTTTTGGCAGAGTATATCCAATCAAATATATCATGCTGCAGGTTCAGCCAGAGATGAATTATGTGTGGGGTAAATACAAAGATTACAGTGCCTCTAATGATGTTAAAATTCCTGGTAAAACCGTCCCTTCACTTTTGTTAGGCGGAGGTGCGGTTATTCCCCAGGGTAGGGGCGCAATCGTAATTATGGTTCAGTTTGATGTGCTTCACCAGGCTCAAAGTCCTTACGGTACCCGGCCGATATATAATTTTGGTTACAACATCGGGTTATAAATTGCTATCAGCTGTCAGCTATCAGGAGAAAACATATACCACAGTAATTTTTCAGTAATAACTGAAAGCTGACGGGTACTATCAATGCGTCACTGTCACTTTGAATAAAATATAACACTAATGTTATGTCGCATGCAATAACTGTAAATTTTGCTATCAACCATTGGAATGCCAACTCATGTTGTGTTTTCTCCTGACAGCTAATAGCAAATACGTCAATTTAGAATTAACCTAACACAGTATTATTCTATTTTATTGAATATCTCAACCGGGGTATTACAAAAAGTTACCCGTTGTTCCCAGGGATCATATAAAAACCCTTCTTTATCCATTTGTTTCATATGCAGGATCAGGTAATTATAAAAACCTCCTGAATTTAAAAAGTAGATATTCTTTTCATGAATTTTTAACTGGTTCCAGGTAAGCATTTCAAATAATTCATCAAGGGTGCCAATTCCACCAGGTAGTATAATAGCAGCATCGCACATATCATACAGCATTTTCTTTCGGCTATGCATATCCGCTACTACGGCAAGTTCTGTAAGTCCTTCATGTTGTTGTTCCCAGTCAACCAGGATCTTTGGGATAACCCCCATTACAGAACCTCGATGATGCAGAACGGAATCAGCTATCACTCCCATTAAACCTTTTTTACCACCACCATAAACCAGTTTAATTTTAAGAATTGAAATTAAACGGCCCAGTTCAGCCGCATGTTCTGCAAATAAAGGGTTATTACCATTTCTTGAGCCACAAAAAATAGCAACAGATTGGATTCTAGTCATTTGGAAATTTTCGTCATTCAATTTAAATTAGATATGATTGAGTATATGCGAACGCTCCTTGTGCCCTTTGTGGTATTCCTTTGTGTTCCTTGTGGTTAAAACCTTAGAATGTTTTATTCTTCCTTCCGCTTGAAAATTTAACCACAAGGAACACAAAGGAATACCACAAAGGGCACAATGGGTTTTAAAACAATTCATTCATATGTGGCAAAAGTAGTATCCTGTACAATAACTGGATAAAGTTTTTTTATCTTCATCAATAAATAAAGAAAATCTGTTTGCAAATTAAACTTAATATATGTCTCCAGCAGTGTTGCTCTCTTTTGTGATTGGATATTTTTTGATGTTAATCCTTGTTTCATATTTTACTTCTAAAAATTCGTCTGATAACGCTACTTTCTTTATTGCCAACCGTAAATCAAAATGGTGGCTGGTAGCATTTGGAATGATTGGTACAGCCTTAAGCGGCGTTACATTTATTTCGGTTCCGGGAGAAGTTGGGTCTCCCAGCGGTGCACAATTCAAATACTTTCAGTTTATTTTAGGCAACGTAGCTGGATATATAGTAGTGGCTACTATTCTTTTACCGCTGTATTACCGGATGCAGCTGACATCGATATATGAAGTGATTGAACGTACGCTCGGGAAAGTAAGTCATAAAACCGCAGCGGCCATTTTTTTGCTTTCAAGAACCATTGGGTCTGCATTCAGATTATACCTGGTAGCAATAGTTTTACAACGGTTTATTTTCGACTCCATGAATGTGCCTTTCTGGCTAACGATAGTAATTTGTTTATCATTAATCTGGGGCTATACATTTAAAGGCGGCTTGAAAACTATTATTATCACCGATACTTTGCAAACAGTATTTTTAGTAGCTTCCGTTTTTTTCTCTATTTATTTTATTTGCAGAAGCCTGCATCTAAATATTCCTGAAGCCTTTGAGACTATTAAGCACAGCGGATATTCAAAAATATTTTTTCTGAATGATTTTGCCTCCAATAAATTTCATCTTGCTAAGCAATTCCTCGGCGGATTATTTGTAACAATTGGTATGTTCGGATTGGATCAGGATCTGATGCAAAAAAATCTTAGCTGCAAGAATATCCGGGATGCCCAAAAAAATATGTTTACTTTCTCTTCGATATTTGTAGTGGTAAACCTGTTCTTCCTAAGCGTAGGAGCGCTGTTATATATTTATGCCAATAAAAATGGTATTACTGTTCCACTTGATCCGGTGACTCATGCGCCAAGAACTGATTATTTATTTCCCGAAATAGCGTTGAATCATTTCAAAGGTATTCCCGCGATCGTTTTTATGCTGGGGTTAACAGCCGCAACCTTTGCCACTACTGATTCGGCATTAACCGCACTAACCACTTCTTTCTGTGTTGATTTTCTAGGATTTGATAAACCAAAAAATGAAAAGGTAACATCAAAAGTAAGAACCAGGCACCTGGTGCATGTTGCATTTTCAGTGTTAATTTTAATTGTTATCTTATTATTTAATGCGCTGAACGATGCCTCGGTAGTAAGCGCTATCTTTAAAGTAGCAACATTTACTTATGGTCCACTGATAGGACTGTTTGCTTTTTCACTTTTTGCTAAAAAAAGATCTGTTCTTGATAAAGCCACTCCCTTTGTTTGCATCCTGTCACCGCTTATTTGTTTCTTCCTAGATAAATATTCAAAACAGGTTTTAAATGGATATGTTTTTGCTGAAGAATTAATAATCGTAAACGGCCTGATAACTTTTCTTAGTTTGTTGCTTATTTCGAAGAAGAGGGAGCCAGCTAACCTATAAGGTTTTCAAAACCTTATAGGTTCTCACAAGCAAACTTCAAAAGTTGTCAGGTACCTATTCTATAGAGTCGTAGGTTTGCCTTACTAAACAGCATTACCTGATTAATCATTAATAATGGGCAATTATTCACTATCCGTTAATAATTAACGGACAGGGCTTGCCGAAGTGGGGGCAATAGAAATCCGTCCACCCCGGCTAACTGAAGCTAAATTTATCAATAAAAGTTGATGATTTGCACATAGCTAAATTATTAACGTCCAGCTGGATATGAAGCCAAATTGAAAAACAAAAAGTTGAAACACGGCTTCCGTCCGCCCCCATTTTGGCAAACCCCATGTTGTACGTTCGCCCTTCGTCAGAGTGTGTCCGCCAGCATATTGTGTCCAATTACTTAGGGTGTGTCCCAAGAAGCGTAGGAACAAGGCAGGTTCTTTTGCAAGGTTGGCTTCTGTGTGTCGGCTTTGTGTGCCTTGCAAATGTGCCTGCCTTGGTGCGTTGGCCGATACTTATTTTCTAATAATCATTTTATTTTCAGCATCGTATTTATAATTGATGATTTCTTCATTTAAGATAAGTTGAATAGCTTCTTCGATTATTTCAAATGGAACTACAAACCATTCTCTTGGAGTTAATCTTTGCCCGTTTTCAGAGAACAAATCAATATCTAAACAGGTTGAGGCAAAAAAACGGTGTAACAACTGCTCTAACTTGTCTGCGTTCCGGTTATAGCAATCATAACTGGCAATTTTAATAACTTCTGCAAACAAATATGTTGCCTCGCTTTTAGCATTTTTTATTCTTTCATCAATTGGAGTGCTTGAAAAACCAATTTTATACAGGTCTTTTATTGTTGCAATCTTTGGATTTGTTGACTGGGATTTTAAAACATAAATCCAGCCTGTTTGAATATCTTCTTCCTTTACGAGATTAGCATTTATAAAAAGCTCATTTTCGGTTGACTCGTAAGTGTTGGTAATAAGTTTTCCCTCTTTTTGGATCTGTTTTCCCAATGACCTGAAAAGCATATTACTGTATGTGCCGTTCTCAAAAATAGTTCTGGTCCTTCCATCTATTCTAATTCTATTACCCGACTTCAATTCCCTTTGTTCTTGCTCCAGGTCTGCCGATTCCAGATATAACAAGATGCCATCAATGATGTAAAAGTTCCCAATTTGTAGATTTTTCTCAATATTATAAAACGGCATTATTCTTTTTTTACCTTCCTTTATTTCCTGATGTACTTTTTGAAACATTGCCTCATAAGGTTGAAAATCTTTTTCCTTTAAAGGCTTTCTCTGTGCAACAAAATCTGTTTCGGCTCTTTCAGCAGGGATATGTTTGTATTGAAAAATAGACAAGTCTTTTTCTGTATCTAATAAGCCAAAATCGTAATCATTGAATATTTCGTCAATTGTAGGTTTTTCTATCTCCACATTCCCCAAAAGATTGTATTTGTCAAAAGGCTTTACTATTTTTTTCTTTTCTTCATCCTGCCTAAAGTTTTTTAGTTTAGCTAAAAGCCCATACTCAGACATGCTGCTTGCATTAGGTTCCCTGCCGTTCTTGTCATAGAAAGCATTTATTTCTTCAAAAGAATCAATAAGCCTGTCTTCTTCAGATTTAATATTTGAAGTTTTTACTTTTGATTCTAATAAGCCAAATTCATCATCATTAAAGATGTCGTCCAATGATATTTTTCTCTTATTGCTCATTTAACATTCTTTGTCTTTTCAGTTCACGTAAAAATATTATTGCTTCTGCCATTCTGCGTTCTTTAGGGTCAAACGATTGCATATTGGGTACTTCTCCTGTTTTCTCTCTCCATTCTTTTATTTTAGGCCACAATAAAACGGCTTCTTATTCCGTCATTTCTATTTTAATGGATTGAATATGTTCATCAATTAGTTTCAGTACTTGTGTTATTACCGATTTTGATAAAATCTCAAACGCTTTTTGAAATGGATTAACCTGGTCTATAAGGTCAATGTTAATGTCATCTATATTCACAAAACTGCCTGCCATTCGTATGAACTTTTTGTCTCCCTGTATTTCTATAGTACTGTTTTTTATAACCGAATCAACCACTACATGCTGTCTTACTGCTTCTACATCATCCTCACTTAAATCCGGATATGTCTCCCGAATAATTTTAGGTATCAATACTGTATTTATAACTTCCGGTTCTACATTACCGGGCATTGCTTTAAGCATTTGCTCGTCCTGTAGAATTCTTGCCTTTAAATCGTTCAGGTCTGTTTCAATTATGTCTTTCGCTCTTTGTGAAGTAGGAAGTTTAAATCCTCTGATTATGATTGCCATTTCGTGTGCAAAATCATCTATCTCAATTCCATGAAACTGATTCAATGAAACAGATGTTGTAAATGCATCAGTAAACAAACCAATCTTTTCTAAAGCAATAACCTGCTGTATAATTTTAATTTCGAGCAGTCGTATTTCTTTATAAGTAATAATTAAAAAATTACCACTACCACAGGCCGGGTCAAGAAATTTTATTGCAGCAATTCGCTAAATCAATTTTCTAAGCTGGGCAGCATTGTTCTGGTGCTTTTCAAAAACTCCTTCCAATTCTTCCAGAAACAGCGGTTTTATAAGTTTCAGGATGTTTGGCACGGAAGTGTAGTGCATACCCAAATCGCTACGGTATTCAGGTATCACAACTGCCTGTATCATGGAGCCGAATATATCGGGGTTGATGTCTTTCCAATTAAGTTCGCCAAGCTCAATTAATATCTTTCTTGCTTTAGTGGAAAAAACAGGTGAATTAATATTGCTGCTAAATAATCCTCCATTGACATATTCAAATTGAGCCAAGTAGTGAGGAAACAGTTTCTTATCTTCTGTGTTTAGCCTTTTAAAAAGTTCATTTAAGAACAAATGCGTATCGGTTCCATCAGGAATTGTATGTTGTGCCAGCGTATCTGTAAAAATACTTTCCTGTTCAAATATTTCTGTATCCTCTGCAAAGAAGCAAAATGATATCCTTGATAAGAAAACATTTAAATTATGTACACTTTCTTTAGAATTGTAAACATCCGGATTTTCGTGAATGAGTAAATCATATAACTGTGCCATTTTATAGGCAGCATTTCTATCAGCTTCATTATCGTTGGCAGAATTATAAACTTCACTGCCGGCAAGCGGCAAAAAGAAATTGAAATATTTGGGTAATTCATTAAGTGGAATGTCTAAATTTTTACCACGTTTCAAATCTCGGGCGACCAAAGTTTCATAATCGGTAACTATGGCAAACCTTGGTTTGTGCTTTAGTATTCGTTCATCTTTAGAAATACTATCAATGGTACTAAGTAATGATGCCGTTACTTCTTCTTTAAAGAAGATTTTTTTCTTGTATAATATTTCTCCTTTTACTTTAGACAGGTTAAAGTCTCCATTCTTTAGCCGTGTAATAGAAGTTTTGGATATACCATAGGCCAGCAGCAAGTCAAAAAGAAACTCCTCCTTTGAAAAATTTTCAAGGATTCTTTTTACATTGATTTCTATTTCATTGCTCGTCATTGTAATTTCAATTTCTGTAAATGTCTTTGTACTTCTCTTTCTACCTTGTCAAAATCTGGCAGGTCTTTTATTTGTTCACTCATGGAGCTTTTCCAGCGGCCTTTATATTGTGGTAAACGTTCAGCTAATTTTTTATGGAAATCAAGGTGGTCCAAATTTTTGCTGGCACATTTCTTTGCAAACTCTTTCATGTGAAAGGCAGCATCCATCCCATGTTGCTCTAATAAAAACCAGATGTCATAAAAATCTCTTGCCTGCATACGCTGCATTACTGTCCGCATTTTTTCCACCAACACTTCTTCAAGCGGATAACATAGAAGTTGATGTTCTTCCAAATCAGAATAGCCAATAATAACCGCTTTCATTATTGGTTCAAATTCTAATGTTTCACTTCTGGAAATATCAACCTTTACTCTCTTATTATTGCCTTGTCCGCCTAGCGGACCTGTATAGCTTATATAAAAATTGATACCGCCATCTTCATGTTCGTTGTTATCAATTATTTCAAGAGGAATGTTCGCTTCTTCTCTAACATATTCAAACGTTTCTTTGAACCAGGTAAATATTTGTTCGTTGGTTATTTCGTTATTGAGTAATGTAAAATCAAGGTCTTCTGAAAACCGATAATCTTCAAAATAGATTTTCTTTAAAACAGTTCCACCTTTAAATACAATTGTTTTTGAAAGCTGTTCATGTTGAGCAACGCCTTTCAAAATCCATGAAAGCACATAGTCTTTTTCTATTTGCTGGTCACGAACACCCACTTCTCTGGCCTTTTGTTGTATCTCTCCGGGTTTAATCATGTGTAAATAGCCGATTTAATTGTTTCCGATTCTAAATTCTGTTGAATGCTCCATCTGCTGATTCGTTTTCCTGTTTTTGGTAACTCTGTATCCATTACCACATAAGAAGCAGTTTTAAGTTTTTGTAACTCATCAATAATGCTATTGCTTATTTCAAGGGCTTCTAAAAGAAATCCCAATCTTTTTATTACAGCTTGTGAATTAAATCTTTTAACATAGTTAAGCAATATATCAAATTTGATTTTATCTTTTGAAATGTAAATAGCTCTTGCTACTTCAACAATTCCTCCTGCATAATCGGGTTTGAAAAGACAATCAATAAAAGTTTTCTCTAAATCTGAGCAAAGCACCTTGTTGAAATTATCTATCCATATTTTTTTTGCCCCAAAAAAATGTTTTTCGTTGTGATAAATAAATTGAAAAGGAACTTTCTTGATTTTTATTTCTGATGGCCTGAGTTGTTTGGAAACAATAATTTGTTCTTTCAAAGATGGTTGAGTAATCAAGTTATGAATTTGCAAAGCAGAATAGTAGCCAATATAATGTTGAGCATCCTTCACCAAATGCTCTGCTACCAAATGCCAGTCGGGCATAAATGATTCAGCATTTTGTTCATAGGGAATGATATAATAAACACCTTCTTTTAATCGCATTAAAAGTCCTCGTTTTGTCATGTCACTAAGTAGCTCCCGAAGTGTGCTTTCCTTTGACTCTGGCAATGCTCTGAAAGCCTCACTATAATCAAAGCAAGCCTTATTCTGTCCGTTGAAATAGGACAGCAATTCATTTGACTGCTTTGATATATACTTATTCTTCATAATAAATGTGTCAGGATAAACCTGACCGTGATGATACGAAAGATAAATGATATTTTCCGGTATTGAATCAAAAAAACTTACTTTTTATAGTCCGATTGTCAGGATGAACCTGACTAATTGGATATGAAACACAACTATACCCGCCTATTTATGCTTAAATAAGAATGCTGGAAATTCAATTATTGTCGTCCTGTTGAACAGAGAGTTGTCGCTGAAGTTCTCAAAAAATGATGATAAATATTTGTCAGCCGGGGTGGGTGGGTTGTGCGTTGGCATTTTTAGCTCTTTGCAAAGTTTGGCTTTGTGTCAGAGTTTTGTGTGCCTTGCAATGTGCTGAAAATAGCGTGGGGCAGCGTCGGCAAAGTCATGCAAACTTGAATGTGAGTAGGATGCTCGTTAGGGTGACGTACAACTGATAAATAGCAGCACATAGGTAACACTTTTTTGCCTCCCTACGCGTTCATATTTATTTTCTTTTAAATCCACTCAAATCCTCAAGGGGAGCGAATTTAAAAGAAAAAAATATGTTTTAAATGATCAAATCTCTACTAAAAAAAGTGTTACCTATGTGCTGCTATACGACAATTAACCATTAACCATTAATCATTAAAAATGGAGCTAATCCATCCACTGGTGCAGGCTTATGCGCAACGATTTTCTAGTCCGGAAGATGAGGCTTTACATATCATTGCGGTATCTACAAACCAGTCACATCCACAGGCTCATATGTTAAGCGGGCATTTACAGGGAAAGTTTTTACAGTTTATCAGTGAAATCATGCAGCCGCGATATATCCTGGAGATAGGTACCTTCACCGGATATAGCGCTATTTGTTTATCGAAAGGCCTGCAGGCCGGGGGAAAATTGCATACTATTGAACTGAGGCAGGAAGATTCGAAGCTTGCACAGGAAAACTTTAACTTAGCTAATGTACAGGAAAAGATAATTTTGCATAACGGCAATGCGTTAGAAATTATACCAGCACTTACTGAGCAGTGGGACCTGGTATTTATAGATGCTGATAAAACAGGATATATCCAATATTATAAAATGATTTTACCAAAGCTGAGAAAGGGTGGTGTGATACTGGCAGACAATGTATTGTTTCACGGAGAGGTTTTGGAAAATGAAATTCAGGGAAAAAGTGCAAAGGCCATACAGGCATTTAACGAATATATATTTCAGGATGATTCAGTGGAAAAAGTGTTGTTAACCATCAGGGATGGATTACTTATGATCATTAAAAAATAAAATAGTATTCAGGCATGCAACGTAGCTTTATTATTTTCTTTGTGCTGGTGGTAACTACGGGTACTAAAATATTCGGACAAAAAGAGGCAGACATTCTTGCATATATCGCTACATATAAAGATATGGCGATGAAAGAAATGCAACGTACCGGCGTTCCGGCTTCTATTAAACTGGCACAGGGTATACATGAAACAGAAGCTGGTAAAAGCGACCTGGTGGTAAAATCTAAAAATCATTTCGGTATAAAGTGTAAAGCAACCTGGGTTGGTGAAAAAGTATACCATGATGATGATTCAAGAGGTGAATGTTTCAGGAGTTATGATAATCCTGAAGATTCATATATGGACCACTCGGATTTTCTGAGGAACAGCCCCCGCTATTCTTTTCTTTTTGACCTTGATCCTACAGATTACGAAGGCTGGGCTTATGGATTAAAAAAAGCCGGCTATGCTACCAACATCAAATACTCCCTTATCCTTATTACGCTGATCAGAACTTATAATCTCCAGGACTATTCTTTAATCAGCCTGGGAAAAATGAAGGAATCAGATCATATCATTGCTTCCAATAAAAAGCTTGTGCCCATTATTATACCAATGCAGGAATCATCAGTAATAGCAGCTGGTCCGGAACCTGTAAATCCGGTTTCTTACCCTATTGGTTTGTTCACCATTAACAATACAAAAGTTGTTTATGCAGATGCAAACACCGCCTGGCTGGTGCTTGCCGAAAAGTATAACATTCCTTTAAGCCGTTTATGGGATTTTAATGATTTGGAAAAGGATGATGACCTTCTCCAAAAACCTCAGCTGATTTACCTTCAACGTAAGCGTAAGGTAGGAAGTTGTGAATTTCACCTGATAAAAAGCGGTGAAAATCTATATGATATATGTCAGTCTGAGGGCATTCGTTATGAAAGTTTGCTGGAGTTAAATCACCTTAATGGAGATATTCAACCGGCTGCGGGTGAAAAACTTTTTTTGCAAAATGCCGCTGCTTTCCGCCCCTTACTAACTACTGAGAAAAAAAATAATACCTACATAAATAAAGGTCCTGAAAAAGATGTTATACAGGTTGGCGGTGCTGTTGGTAAAAGCCAGTTAGGCAGCAATGTCACATACAATGAGGTCGCCCAGGAATATACAACCCATCTTGTTTCTACAAAAGAAACGCTTTACAGCATATCCAAAAAATATGGGGTAGAGCTGGAAAAAATAATGAAGTGGAATAAATTAGATACCATGGATGTTAAAACAGGCCAATGTTTAATTATCTATAAGAGCAATTAACCGCTTATATTTGGTTCGGATGACCAGTTTAATGTCAAACATAGATTGTCGCTTTTGCTATCAGACGTCAGCTATCAGCTGTCAGGAGGAAATACTTTATACATTAGCGTCCTAATAGCTGATGGCTAATACGTCAGACACAACGCTGGATATTTTATAATATGTAATCACTAATTTCCATCCATGCCGAACATTCAGGTACATGATAAATTGTTTGAACCTTATTTAAGCGCTGATGAAATAATTAAAAAGGTTTCAAATATTGCTTCGAGTCTGAATGAAGATTATGAAGGAAAAAGACCCTTATTTATCGCTATTCTGAACGGCGCTTTTATGTTTGCTTCCGATCTGTTCAAGCAAATAAAAATTGATGCTGAAATTTGTTTTATTAAACTTGCCAGCTATAAAGGAACTAAATCAAGTGGCCAGGTAATTACAGCCATCGGATTGGATATGGACCTATTTAACAGGCATATTATAATTATAGAAGACATTGTTGATACCGGTAAAACCATGAATGTATTTCTGCCTCAATTAAAAAATCAGCAACCGGCCTCTTTAAAAATTGTTGCTTTGCTGCACAAACCGGAATCCAGTATCTATCCATTACAAATCGATTATCTCGGCTTCACTATTCCTAATAAATTCGTAGTAGGTTATGGCCTTGATTATGATGGATTAGGTAGAAATATCGCTGAAATTTATAAACTGATTGATTAGTGATAAGTTGACCCTGAAATTATGTATTTGATATCAGCCGTCAGCTTTCAGCTATCAGGAGGAAGTATGTCGAGGTAATTTTCTGATAGCTGAAAGCTGACGGCTGATAGCAATGAATCCAGCCAGTGAGAATAATTACCTTTGTCTTTAACTTTCTTTAATATAAGATGATCTGTTGAAAGCCATATGTTTTATATTGACTTTATTGCTTTGTAATTCAGGTTTGCATTCGCAATTCTATTTACGAGGAGAAATAAAAGATGAGTTTCATAAACCGCTTTCAAATGTTAAGATACTGCTTCGTTCTACAGGTTACATTTATTACTCGGGCAGCTCCGGTGGGTTTGGAATCATGTCAACTAAAATGGCCGATTCGATAAGCGTTTCACTGGATGGGTATCAACCTATAACGGTTGAGCTGCTAAATAACAGGTACAAATACATCATTTTAAAGTTGCTTGCGTCAGGCAGTCTTCAAAAAAAACGCCTGGTTTCCTTTACCAAGAATATGAAGGTAGATGAAAGACTCCGGTGGTCGTTAGGCGGTGAAACATATTCCAACTTGTTGGAAAATGATTTCATTGAAGCTAAAAAATTTTCTGAAACAGGTTTTGCTATTAGTATTGATAAGGCTTCTTACAGTAATGTCCGGAGGTTTATTAATATGAACAGTACAGTGCCTCCTGATGCTGTGCGCATGGAAGAGATGCTTAACTATTTTAATTTTGGTTATAACAAGCCTGGCAAAAATGAAGTATTCAGTTTTGATTCTCATGTAACCTCCTGTCGCTGGAATAAGGAGAATCAGCTGCTTTTTCTTAAAGTTTGTGCCCGCAAGATAAATATGGACCTGGTTCCTCCCAGCAATCTTGTGTTCCTGATTGATATTTCAGGGTCAATGGATATGCCTAACCGGTTACCATTGCTGAAATCTGCATTTAAGCTGATGGTAAACAATCTTCGTGATAAGGATACTATATCCATTGTTGTTTATGGCAGCACAGTAGGTGTGTGGATGCAACCAACATCAGGAAAAGAAAAGCTTACCATTGAAAAGTCTATCGAAGATCTTTTTCCGGGAGGAGCCACCGCTGGGGCTTCCGGTATAGAGACTGCTTATAAGCTTGCTAAAAATAATTTTATCAAAGGGGGTAATAACCGTGTAATACTTGCTACTGACGGTGATTTTAATGTTGGACAGACCTCTGAAGATGAGCTTGAAAAAATGATATCTCAACAACGGCAATCAGGTATTTATTTAACATGCCTGGGAGTTGGTATGGGAAATTATAAAGACTCAAAACTGGAGGTACTGGCAAAAAAAGGAAATGGGAATTTTGCCTATCTGGATGATGAAAAGGAAGCGGAAAAGGTAATGGTAAAAGAATTAACGCAAACCTTATATTCTGTGGCAGATGATGCCTACCTCAATATTAAATTCAATCCAGAATTCGTGGAGAAATACCGCCTGATAGGTTTTGATAATAAAGTAAATGCTGTGGCAGATTCTTCCAGCGAACTGGAAGGAGGAGAAATTGGATCAGGTCATACCTTACTTGCAGTAATTGAATTTACACCAACAGTTACTCAGACTTCTGCAACCTCACTGAATACAAATGAAATACTGGCAAATGTTACGCTGAATTACAAACATCCTGACGATAGCTCCCGCTCTACAGCAACACATATATGTCCGGTATCTTTTACAGAATTCAAAAATATTGATAAAAATTACCAGTTTGCTTCTTCTGTTATCATGTTTGCTTCGCTACTGAAAAAATCAAAATATTTTAAAAACGTCTCCTGGAATGATACCATCACGCTTGCAAATGAATGCTATAACCAAAATGACCCTTTGCAAAAAGAATTTATTGACCTGCTGGAAAAGGCAAAGAAAATTTATGCTAAGGAAAAGAGGAAGAGATAGGTACGAAGTACGAAGTTTTAATTAAACCTGGTTTTAAGTTAACTCTAAAGTGACACATTTTGTTTTCAGCTATCAGCTATCAGCTATCAGCAGTCAGCAGATCAATGTGTATTAAGTTTCCTCCTGATACCTGATAGCTGACGGCTGATAGCGAATACGTTAATTTACACTTAACTTAACACTAGTTAACTGATATTTCAAAGTATTCCATTACAGGATTTGCCAATAATTTTCTGGAAGCATCTTCTGCAATCTTTTTAGCTTCTTCTTCTGAGTTAGCTTCCACTATTAATGTAATATTTTTTCCGATCCTCACATCACGGATTCCATCCAATCCTAAATTTCCCAATCCTCCCATAACTGCCTTGCCTTGCGGATCTAATAATTCTTTTAAAGGCATCACTTTCACCTGAATTGAAAACCTCATGTAGCTTTATTTTTAAGCGATAAAGATAGGGCAATATAACAAAGGAATACCACTGGCACAGCTAACCATTTTAATAACAGCCCTGCAATAATTGCAATGATGGTTAAAAGAATTTTAGGAAGATTACTTTTTATTCCGGCGTCTTTAAACTTGAGTGATAATAATGGCAGGGTACTTATCATAAGGTAACTGATCAACACAATCAAAGCATACAAAAACCATTTATTAAAAAGTAACATATTAACAGCGCCTCCAAAATAATTATAATGGGCGATTAAGGGTAATGAAGCTATTACCATTCCGGCTGCCGGAATAGGAACACCTTTAAATCCGTAAGACTGTGAATCATCAATGTTAAATCTTGCCAAACGGAAAGCTCCTGCTGCAGCAAAAATAAAGGCAGGTAACAGCCATATAAAATTTATGTCAAAAGCGTTCTCTTCCTGCATAAAACTTAATCTTAAAAACTGGTATAAAATTACTGCCGGGGCCACGCCGAAGCTAACAACATCACTTAAAGAATCTAATTGTTTGCCAAGTTCGCTTTCAGCTTTAAATACCCTTGCTACAAAACCGTCTAAAAAATCAATCACAGCAGCAATGCCGATACAGATTGCTGCGTACGTTAAATTCTCCGGCATGTTGAAACTCGTTGTCAGGTCTTCTCCCTGGTAAATATTCACCGCATTTGTTTGCAATGCAAATACAATTGCAATGCAACCGAATACCAGGTTTAACAAGGTGAAAATATTAGGGAGCTGTTTCATTAAAGGCAAGATAAATTTTAATAATAAACCGGCAATCAATAATTTCTTCGTTAATATTTCGCAAGCGGGTCAATGTTGCTTAATTCAAAATCAGAAAGAGTGAACGACCTGTGAGGTTTTTAGAAACCTCACAGGTCGTTCACTCTTTCTGCGCCTAACTTCCTCCTACTTCATTAGCTCCTCAATTTCTTCGGCAGTTATCGGAATATTTTTAAACAGGTCATTGTTGCCATTCTCAGTAATCCAGATATTGTTTTCAATACGCACACCCATTTTCTCTTCTTCAATATAAATACCTGGTTCTACTGTAAGCAGCATGCCTGGCAACAAAGGTTCTGTGCGAGTTCCCAGGTCATGTACATCAATACCCAGGTGATGCGAGATGCCATGATAAAGATATTTACGATAGGCACGGTTTTCGGGCGTTTCTTTGTTTATATCATTTTGATGTAACAGGTTAATATCGATGAATACTTTTGTTGCTTCATCTCCCATCATTTCCGTATAATCAATTATGCTGATGCCAGGTTTCAATATGCTTTTAGCGTAATTGTGCAGGTGAAGGCAGGCGTTATAAATTACTCTCTGCCTGTCAGTAAATTTTCCGTTTACAGGGACAGTCCGTGTCAGGTCGGCGCAATATCCGCCATACTCAGCACCAAAATCCATTAGTATTAATTCACCATCTTTACATTCCTGGTTATTGCTGATATAGTGAAGGGTTCTGGCACGATCGCCACTGGCGATGATACTGGAGTATGCAGGACCAGTAGCCCTGTTACGAAGGAATTCATGATAAATCTCTGCTTCAATTTCATATTCAAAAACACCAGGCTTTATAAATTGTAAAAGGCGCCGGAATGCTTTTTCTGTAATATTAACAGCCTGTTGCATCACTTCCACTTCAAGGGATGTCTTAATAGCACGTAACTCCCGCAGAATTTTAGCGCTTCGTTTATATTGATGAAAAGGATACCGCTGCCGCATTTCGTCAGCATAACGATAGTCTCTAACCAGTACCAGGTTTGCCTTCCGGTCGTTCTCGTTGCTGTTTAAATAAATATTATCCGCAATATGTATCCAGGGTTGCAGTAAGCCTTCAAGACTATCTAACCATACAATAGTTTGTATTCCTGAAATGACTTCAGCTTCTTTTACTCTAAGCCGATGGCCATCCCATTTTTCTTTTAGTTCATTGGGACGAACCAGCACTAACACTTCACGGTACCTGTGGTCAGAATTACCTGGAAAAATTATCAGCATCGTATCTTCCTGTTCAATTCCGGTTAGCCAGTATAAATCTGAATTTTGTTTAAAGGTGTATAGCTGGTCACCATTCCTTGGGAGCTCATCATTACTATTAAATATAGCAATGGAATCAGGTTCCATTTTTTCGGTAAACCTTTTACGGTTACCAACAAAAATGGCTGAATTCAATGCTATATACTTCATATAAGTTATTGTTTCTTTTAATCGGGATCATAACAATTTTAAAAAATCCATCTATTGTAATTAAATGCAATATATTCAAAATAATACCACTACTATTATACAGTTTTTAAAAAATCAGGCTTAAAAAATTGATTATGGATTTTAACTATTATTAAATTATAATGTTGCTGTTAAAAGTAATTACGTCAAATAAACTTTTAATATATAGCTTTATACCGCTCATTTTGGAAACCCTGAGTTAGTGGGCGATAAATATTTTATAATAAGTAATTCGAAAATAAAAAGTATGCTGCCTGCCTACATGAATAATTCAGCATGCAGCCCTTAAGGTGTAACAACCACATTTCACCTTTGCTTGTTTTATGGTACTCCATCCGTAAGGGTGGAGTTTTTTTTAATGGTTAATTATTAATGGTTAATTGTTAATGGTTAATTATTAATGGTTAATTATTAATGGTTAATGGTTAATTGTTAATTGTTAACGGATAGATGCTGTATTTATAGTTGTATGTATCTTGTAAATGATTTTTATAATTAACCATTAACCATTAACCATTTTTTATAGATAACTACAACAGCGTTACGTTCCAAGATTTTAATTTTGACTTATGATAGGACGTTTGTTATTAGCAGCATTTTTTTTCTTCTCATATACTTAACCTGGTATTAAGCCGGAACCTGTTCAATGGAATGCAAACCGTAAATTAAGCTGGAGCGATTTTAAAGCAATGCCGCCGGAAAATGCTACTAATGCGGCTTTAACCAGTAGTGGTATTTTAATGAGCTTTACCACCAACGGTGAAACATTTCATTACGAGCTTAGCTGTAGTTTTGACCAGAACAGCTCCTGGGGGCGTGTTAAAAATGAATACATACTTGCACATGAACAGGGACATTTTGATATCGCGGAACTATATACCCGCAAGCTGAATAAAGCATTGAAAGGATACCGTTACCAGTCTGACTCGTTTAATAAAGATATAAATACAATTTACCGTAACACAATGAAAGAGCTTCAGATGATGCAGGATCAGTATGATGAGCAAACTGACCATTCAAGAAATGTTGTACAACAAAAAAACTGGCTGGTAATAATTTTTAATTCTCTTGAAGATCTGAAGGCATTTTCAAATTATAAATAACCGGGAATGCAAATCATTTTATCTGATAAAAAAATCAAAACAATCCATATAACTGGGCGTCAATTTTACTGATGATTTCTCCAAGATGCTCATTATCCTCCGCAAATTTATTTTTGTCTACATCAATGATAAGGAGGGGTCCTTCTTTATAACCTTCGGTCCATTTATTATAATATTCATTCAATCGCTTTAGGTATTCAAGCCGGATATTTTCTTCATACTCCCTGCCTCTTTTCTGGATTTGGGCTACAAGTGTGGGTACAGAAGCTTTCAGATAAATCAAAAGGTCCGGAGGCTGTACCATTTTTTTTAGTGTTTCAAAGAATGAAAAATAATTTGTAAAATCGCGCTTACTCATCAGTCCCATTTCATGTAAGTTAGGAGCAAATATGTGTGCGTCCTCATAAATAGTTCTATCCTGAATTACGGTTTCAGTGCCTTCATTAATTTCCAGTAATTGATTGAGCCGGTTATTTAAAAAAAATATCTGGAGGTTAAAACTCCATCGGGGCATATCATCGTAAAAATCATTCAGGTAGGGGTTATGATCTACATCTTCGAACTGAGGTATCCATTTATAATGTTTGCTAAGCATTTCAGTTAGGGTAGTTTTACCAGCGCCAATGTTTCCTGCCACAGCAATATGTTTGGGTTTTTTATTCTTAGCCATTCTTAAATATAAAATAGTAAACGGGAAATCAGAAAAGATATTTAGATAAATAAGGGAACCACTTAGATGTTTTGCTATCAGCTATCAGCCGTCAGCTATCAGCAGATCACTGCCTGTTAAGTTTCCTCCTGATAGCTGACGGCTGATAGCCAATTATTTTTAAGGCTAATAGTAATTCAGTCCAATTGCCTGCCGTACGAGCTGCATGGTAGCATCAGCGCTTTTCCTTGCTTTTTCAGCTCCCAGTTGCATAACATTATGCAGGTATTTTTCATCGGCCAATATGGTGTTTACTTTCTCACGTATAGGGGAAATAAATTTTACCATGTCTTCAGCCAGTTGCTTTTTCATATCACCATAACGGATCACACAATTATTGTAATCTTCTTCGAACTTATTAATTACCTCGGATGAACTTACCAGTTTCATCAGCAAAAAAATATTCTCGATGTAATCCGGTTTTGCTGTATTAGGTTCTTTAGGACCTTCATCAGTTGTAGCTTTCATCACTTTTTTACGGATCAGCTCATCTTCATCTGAAAGGTATAAAGTAGCGTATTGATTTTCACTTTTGCTCATTTTACCTGCGCCGTCGAGGCTGGGGATTTTTACCAGTTGATTGCCGTAATTAAATGCGGTGGGTTCTAAAAAAATCTCACCATAGCGATGATTAAAGCGATTGACAAATGTCCGGGCCATTTCAAGATGCTGCTCCTGGTCTTTACCAACGGGCACCAGTGAGGCTCTATGTAAAATGATATCGGCTGCCTGCAGCACTGGATAGGTTAGCAATCCGGCATTTACATTCTGTGGCTGTAAGCGGGCTTTTTCTTTAAACGAAGCTGTTTTTTCCAACTCACCCTTATAAGCCATCATGGTAAGGTAAAGATAGAGTTCAGAAGTTTCAAACACATGACTTTGGCAATACAACGTTATCTTATCGGGGTCTAGTCCACAACCAATGTATTCAGCTAACACCCGGTAAACATTATTTTTAAGTGCCGAAGTATCAGGATGTGTGGTAAGCGAATGCAGGTCAGCTATCATGAAATAGCATTCATATTCTTCCTGCATGCGGATATAATTTTTCAGGGCGCCGAAATAATTACCCAGGTGTAAATACCCAGTGGGTCTTATACCGCTCATTACTATTTGTTTCTTGCTATTCATAAGGAGGGCGAAGATAGGAATTAGCCGCTGTTTTTTTTAACCACGGAGAAAATTCAAGAGGGCAAGAAGAGGTAACACAGAGGACTCCTCTGTGTTACCTCTTCTTATTCTTTTCCTGCCTCTGTGGTTATATAAAAACAGAGTGCCTGTGTTCTTAACATAATCCATTATTTTTGTTATACTTAAATAAAGCCCCATGGAGATAACTGATGAAATGGTGAAAAATCTTGCAAACCTAAGCAGGTTAACGTTTAACGACCACGAAAAAGAAGAAATTAAAAAAGACTTGCAGCGCATGATCAGTTTCGTTGAAAAGCTAAATGAAGTAGATACCAGCAATGTTGAGCCATTACTGCATATGACGGATGCAATTAACATTTACAGGGAAGATATCGTACAAGGCTCTATGCAAAAAGAAGATGCCTTGAAAAATGCTCCAATGGCGGATAACAATTATTTTAAAGTTCCTAAAGTGATTAAAAGTCCTTCAGCAATTACTCCTGTAAAAGAATAAATTATGAGTGCATCAATCATCCATCTGGAAAAGCTTGTTAAAAGCTATTTTATGGGAAAGCAGGAAATCCCTGTGCTGAAAGGCATCTCCATGGATATCTTCAAAAACGAATATGTTGCATTAATGGGGCCTTCCGGATCAGGAAAGAGTACTTTGATGAATATTATAGGATGCCTGGATTCGCCAACAGGAGGCTCTTATATATTAAACAACCATGATGTTAGTAAAATGATTGATAATGACCTTGCAGAAGTGAGGAACAAGGAAATAGGTTTTGTATTCCAGCAATTTAATTTGCTTCCGCGTTTATCTGCTGCGGAAAATGTGGCATTACCATTAGTGTATGCGGGTGTTCAGAAAAAACTTCGTGTTCAAATGGCAATGGATGTGCTCGAAAAAGTTGGACTTGCAGATAGAAGTCACCACAAACCGAATGAGCTAAGCGGCGGACAATGCCAGAGAGTAGCAATAGCCAGAGCGCTTATTAATAATCCATCTATTATATTGGCGGATGAACCTACCGGTAACCTTGACAGTAAAACTTCCATTGAAATCATGGATATTTTCAGTGCTATCCAGGCTGCCGGTAATACAGTTGTGTTAGTAACGCATGAGGAAGATATTGCCAACTATGCTCATCGTATTGTCCGGCTGAGAGATGGTGTAGTAGAGAGTGATAAAAAGAAAGTTTTGGCAACTACCCTTAGTTAGATGGCAGTAAAGATATATACAAAAACAGGTGACCTTGGTAAAACCAGCCTGATAGGAGGAACCAAAGTACCTAAGAGCCATCTTCGTATCGAGACTTATGGAACTATTGATGAACTGAATTCAAACATAGGTCTGCTAGGTGATTATCTTATTGATGAACACAGCAGGATGTTGCTTCATGAAATACAAGACAGGCTTTTTACAATCGGATCTTCTCTTGCTTGCGATCCTGAAAAAGAGCCGATGATGAAAATTCCTGACTTAAAAGATGCAGATATTAATTTATTGGAAAGAGAAATTGATGCTATGCAGGATGTACTGCCGGTTATGAAATTTTTTATACTGCCTGGCGGACACATTGCTGTTTCTACTGCGCATGTTGCACGCTGTGTGTGCAGGCGCGCCGAACGTTTATGTGTTAATATGCAAGAGCATGAATTGTTTGTTGAACCATTGGTTATTAAATACCTTAATCGCCTGAGTGATTATCTTTTTGTACTGGCAAGATATACTGGGCACTTGCTCAACGTGCCAGAAATTCCCTGGAAGCCGAGAGTATAATTAGGGTTGTTTCACTCTGTTTTATAATAACAATAAGTAATAACTAGCATAGCATAAGTTAAAATGTTATGATAGATAATGAATTATCCCACAAAATAATCGGACTTTCTATGCAGATTCATATGGCTTTGGGCCCAGGTCTTTTAGAAAGTGTTTATAAAGAATGTTTATATTATAAGATCATTCAATCAGGTCTTTATGTAGAAAGAGAAAAGCCCATTCCTTTAGTATACGAAGAAGTAAAATTAGACTGTGGCTATAGAATTGACATTGTGGTAGAACAAAAATTGGTTGTTGAAATAAAAAGTGTTGAAGCATTAAATGATGTTTACTGGGCACAAACACTTACATATATGAAACTAGGAAATTATCATTTAGGATTGTTAGTAAATTTTAATGTGGTTAAACTTAAGGATGGAGTCAAACGAATAATCAATAGTCCTAAATAAAATTTTTGAACACTTTATAGGATTTTTTTTAACGCAGAGAGCGCAGAGGAGGAATCGCAGAGAGCACAGAAGTAAACAACAAACTTTATAAAATTTTTTGATCCTCATTGATTTTCTCTGCGATTTTTACTTTGCGCCCTCTGCGTTAAAAAAAATCCTACAGGGTCTTCAAATACTCTATCACCGACTTACGCTCCGCATCAGAGAGCTCATCCCCGAAATAGTGCCCGTAATTACCATACCCCGACAGCTCAGTATTATAAACCGTATTCCCACCCGGTTTATTTAAAGATTGGTATTGCCAGCCTACCTGAACATAATCATATTTGGGCTCATTAAAATTTCTTTCCCAATACCGGGGCCGCAACTTGCTGTTCAGCACCGCTTCCAGCGTTGGCACAGAACCGTTATGAAAGAAAGGAGCAGTGATCCAGATACCATCCAGCGGTGGCGCAATATAACCATTGAAAGGTTGCAGCCTTGCAGGATGATCGCCTTTTGTAAACCAGCTCTTATTAAACCAATCAACAAATTGCGGATCCTGGTAATTACTCTTAAACAATAAAGAGTCGGTTTTAATCACTGATGCAGGAATCAATAAATTAGGATAGGTTTCTTTAGCTCCATATTCTCCATGACATTTGGAGCAACTATTTATAAAGATCGCTTCCCCATCACTTGCCAGTTCTTTATCAATCTGTTTTGGATATTTTGGAGGTTGTAAAGATTTAATATAAGCCAACACATTATTAATGTGACTATCAACTTCCCTTGATTCAGCAGTATCATTCACCGTCAATAAATTAGAAGCCATCAGGAACCTTCCAAAATCACCACGGCCAAAACCATTATAAAACATGCCATTTTTCTTTTTCAGCAGCCACCACGCAGGAACATCTGTTGGAACCACCTCATCAGGAATTTTCATGATCGGCTGGCCAGTCCATTTAAAAGTCTCCGGATCACGATGTGCCACCAGCACTCCTGCCAGGCGGTCTGCAGCATTTACCCCTCTCACTTTAGTAGCCATATACGGACCGATGGTTTTTGTTACATCAATAAAAGGCTTTGCTGCCTCATATTTTTTTGGAGATGAATTTTTAAGCATCATTTCCAGCATGGTAACATTCTGCACATTCATCTTTTGATTGTTGCTGAAGTCTATGAAAGTATTTCCTAAACCAATGTACAATACGCTGTCAAATACCTGCGCATGGCATTGCATACAATTAGGCGCTACCAGGTTTTCACCATTATCAGCTTTAACTACGGTGTAATCATAATTTACATTGGAGTTAAGTCCTTCGCGTTGCAGGTAGCTTTTTTTAACTTTTCCCATACCCAGCATAAAAAAGTCATAGGGAATACCGCCTTTTACATAATCTCCGGTAGTTAAATATTTATAGCCTTCAGCAGCATCTCCATCCCGCTGTTTGCTGGGTGGAATAAATACAGGTTTTTCTTCCTGTAACCTGACAATGCTTGAAAAAGAAAAACAGCCGATTACCAGCGCTGCTATCAAAATGTACTTGCTCATATAAGTATAATTAACAGGAAACCTACAAGGATGGTTCAAATAAAGTTATGTTTACGCATTTGCTATCAGCTATCAGCCGTCAGGTATCAGCAAAGACCTTGCTGTTGTTCTTCCTGATATGTTTCCTCCTGATAGCTGACTGCTGACGGCTGACGGCTGATAGCAAATGCGTCAATATATGGTTAACTGAACACCAGCTTATTTCCCATAAGCCTTCAACATGCTTTTCAGATCTTCTATAGTATTGATCTCATCAGGCTTTTTATCTTTTCTCCAACGGCTGATACGCGGGAAACGCAATGCCACGCCTGATTTATGGCGGTTACTGGCAGCTATGCCTTCAAAAGCAATCTCAAACACCAGTTCAGGCTTAACAGTACGAACCGGTCCGAATTTCTCGAGGGAGTTTCTTTTAACAAAAGCATCTACCTGGCCAAATTCTTTATCTGTAAGTCCGCTATAAGCTTTTGTAAAGGGAACGAGTTTGTCACCATCCTTTACAGCGAAAGTATAATCAGTATATAAGTTGCTTCTCCTACCGGAGCCTTTCTGCGCATAGATCATCACAGCGTCAATAGTGAGTGGATCTATCTTCCATTTCCACCAGTCGCCGCGTTTTCTTCCAACCTGGTAAATAGAACTTTTTCTCTTGAGCATGAGCCCCTCACTGTTCATCTCCCTGGCATTTGTTCTAACAGTAGTAAGTGCATCCCAGGAAGAAAATTCAATGATGGGCGACAGCAAAATTGCTTCATGATTAAATTCATGTACCACTTCTTCTAATTTCCGCCTCCGTTCAGTCATTGTTTTTGAGCGCCAATCTTCCCCGTTACATTCAAGCAGATCATATGCAAAAAATGAAATCGGTGCTTCCTGCAATTGCTTCTTTGTTATATTTTTTCTGCCGATCCTGGTTTGCAAAAGTGCGAACGGAAGTGGTTTGCCATCTCGGCTTGGAATGATCTCGCCATCAAGCACCAGGCCTTCAGGGAGTATTTCCCTTAATAAATGATATTCAGGAAATTTGTCAGTCATCAGTTCTTCACCGCGGCTCCAGACAAATATTTCACCGTTGCGTTTTATGAGTTGCCCCCTGATGCCATCCCATTTCCATTCAGCCTGCCATTCACCGGGGTCGCCAAGCGTTTCCAGTTCTTCCTCAAAAGCATAGGCAAGATAAAAGGGATAAGGTTTCGAATGGTCTATAGAGACTGAAGTTTCAGTAAGTAACTCTGCGAATGAAGTGCTGACCGGATCCCAGTTACCGCTTATTCGATGTGCGATAACAGATGAAGTTAGCTTAACGGTCTTCGCCAGGGCATTGACCATTGCTTTTTGCGATACTCCGATCCTGAAATTACCCGTGATCAGTTTATTAAATACAAACTGTTCCATCTGATTCATGCGATCCCAGCTGCTCAAAATAAATTTCTTGCGAACTGCTTCATCATGCTTTTCGATTTCTATAAATTTTTCAAGGTAATAACTCAGGCTGTATGAATTGTTTGACTCTTTATTTCTATGAGAAGGCTCAGGAAGCAACAGGGAAATTGTTTCAGCAAGATCACCAACGCTATGATAGCATTCCGCGAAAAGCCATGCAGGAATCCCAGCGATATCATTGCACCATGTCCATAAAAGCGTGGAGTTTACCACTCTCTTAGGCCGGCGGCCACTAAATAACGCTATAACCCAAACCTTATCTTTTTCGGGGGCAACGGCAAAATAATTAACCAATGCATCCAACTTATCATTGGTTTTTGTTGTGGCACTGATTTCGGCAACCAGATCAGCAAAAAGTTCCATTCCTTCTTTTTCACTTAAAGACGGAGAAATAGATATACTAACGGTATTGGGCAGCTGCTCATTCATTCTCGTTTGATTTTTCAGTTTCAATAGCAACTTCTTCCGGATTAGCAATGGACTCTTCTTCTTCACCACCGAACTCGGTTTTAACTTCTCCCGCTTCGAGGCCATTTTCCTGAAGGTAACGGCTGAAAGCCGACTGAAAGCCATGTGTAACAAAAACTTTTTGCGCTTCTGTTTCTCTCACAGCCTGGAGTAAACCTTTCCAGTCTGCATGATCACTCATTGCAAAACCTGCATCTACATTTCTTCTTCGGACATTACCCCGAACCTGCATCCATCCGCTGCAAATGCCCACTGAGTAGGGTGAAAATTTTTTCATCCATGGCGATCCATCTGCTCCGGGCGGAGCTATCACTACGCTTCCTTTATATAAATCTTTTGGAGTATCAGCAGTTAATCTTTGTACACTGGGCAGGTCCCATCCTGCTTGAAGCAAAGTTTCATGCATGTTCCATATCGCACCGTGCACAAATATATCCTGTACGGTTTCCTTTAAACCATGCAATATTCTTTGCGCCTTACCAAGACTGTAAGCAATTAAAACACTGGTCTTTCCATTCTCTCTACTCTGCGCAATCCACTTGATCATTTCTTCAAAGATCTGCTGTTGCGGTTTCCAATGATAAATGGGTAAACCAAAAGTTGATTCGGAGATAAAAGTGTTGCATTTTACCGGTTCAAATTCACCGCTGATTCCATCGTTCTCCAATTTATAATCTCCGCTCACTACCCAAACTTCACCCTGGTATTCAACACGAATTTGTGAAGACCCAATGATATGTCCGGCAGGATGTAAAGAAACTTTTACCCCATTGATAAAAATATTCTCATGCCATTCAACAGTCTGAAAATTATGCCCGCCTAATCTTAATTCCAAAATCGGTTTTGTATATGCATGACAGAGATATGATTGACTGCCTGCCCTGGCATGGTCGCTATGCGCATGCGTAATAACGGCTTTTTCTACCGGCTTCCAGGGATCTATATAAAAATTTCCCTGGCGGCAAAAAAGTCCTTTATCGGTGAATTCAATTAATTGCATACCCAGGTTAATGTTTGAGGTTAAATGGTTTATTCAACACATAGATGCTTCATTAGGAAATATAAGCTAAAATCGTGGAAGAAATTTTAACGCAGAGTGCGCAAAGAAGGAAACACAGAGAAAACAATGAGGCGGTTAAGTTCTTCTCTGCGCTCTCTGTGTTCCTCCCTCTGCGCACTCTGCGTTAAAATTTCTTCCACAATCCGGGTGTCAACTATTAAGAAACCGCTCATACTAGTAAACCGCCTTTATCACCCCATTTAATATCTTAACAAAATATATCTTCTTGTTTTCAAAGTAATCAAGTGTGAGAGATTGTTTGTTGAGGAACACAGGCTGTATATCAAAATCTGTAAACACTTTATATTTTTTCTCACCAATGCTTGAGCTGAGGTTAGGGCCTTTTTCAACCAATAGCTTTCCAAAATGCATCAGGCATTCATAGCCCCGAAAAGCCATATCCGTAGGACGGGAGAACAGGTTGTTTTTAAAGTAGTTGGTGATGCTAATACTTACCTTATCCATTTTTGCATTATAAAAAGGAGTGCTGTAGAAGATTTCCAGTCCGCGATAATCTTTCTTTTCAAATTCAGTAAATACATCCCAGGTTGGCATTCCCATAACCTGAACGGGATATGTAGTATTCAGAGCAGCTAACTGAAGGGTTAACTGTTTGGCAAACTGATCATCAAGACTACCGGCTATGCACATGGTAACACGGTTACTGTCCAGGTAAGGCTTTAACTGAGCCGTAGTAAAATTATTATTAACCGTAACGAATTTAAGCCTGAGTGATACGGAGCTCGTATTGTTTTCAATTTCCTGAAAATATTTTTGAAGAACATCTTCCTGCGTTCCTTTTCTTCTGAATACTATAACCGGTGAAGTTCCGTAACCCCGCTGCAAAAATTTGTACATGCCCTGGATATGCGTTTTTAAAGTGGAATTTAAAATAATCAAATCCGGATTATCTGTAACACCTCCATCGTTGGGAGTATTTGTATTTATAAAAGGAATATTTTTTTTCTTTGCGATGTCTGCTAAAATTCTTATTTCACTATGAGTAACCTGGCCTATAATAAGCTCCACCTCGCTGAATTCAGGCCGCTGTAGAATTGCTGATAAAGGTGTTTTTACTGATCGGATATCATAAATTAGTATATTCAACGGAGCGCCTGTTTTATTTAGCGAATCTGCTGCAAGCTGAACACCTTCGTAAAACTCCAATCCAGGATTAAGAATTTTTGGAAAGTTTTTCCCATAAGAATACTCACCCGAAGCATTAAAAGCAGAATCAAGGTAAAGAGGAAGGAAGATTGCAATAGTATGGCGAGTGGTCGGCAGGCCGGATTGAGCCAACAAAGAAAAATGGAAGGTTAGGGAACACAATAAACAACCAATTACAACAACTACTTTATTCATCCTCATAAATTCATTTATAATATACCGGCTAATTCATTCCCACTCAATGGTTGCAGGTGGCTTGCTGCTGATATCATACACAACGCGGTTGATACCTCTTACATTATTAATAATTTCATTAGAAATATTGGCAAGGAATTCATAGGGTAAATGTGCCCAGTCTGCAGTCATTCCATCTACAGAGGTAACTGCTCTTAATGCGATGGTAAATTCATAGGTTCTTTCATCACCCATCACACCTACACTTTTAACTGGAAGTAAAATGGCTCCAGCCTGCCAGATATCAGTGTACAAACCAGTTTCCTTTAATGCAGTGGTAAATAGATTATCAGCGTCTTGCAATAACCGTACCTTTTCCGGCGTAACTTCTCCCAGGATACGAATAGCTAATCCGGGCCCGGGAAATGGATGCCGGGCCAGCAATCCTGCAGGCAGACCTAATTCGTTTCCTACACGACGAACTTCATCTTTAAATAAAAAACGTAAAGGTTCAACTAATCCAAGGTGCATTCTTGCCGGTAACCCGCCTACATTATGATGTGATTTAATGGTGACCGACGGACCATGAACAGAAACACTTTCAATAACATCCGGATAAATTGTTCCTTGTCCCAGCATTTCAACCCCTGCTACTTTTTTAGCTTCCTGTTGAAATACATCAATAAAAGATTTTCCGATAGCTTTTCGTTTTTCTTCCGGATCAGATTTACCCGCAAGCGATTCGTAAAACTGGTCTTTGGCATCAACACCTCTTACGTTTAGGCCAATCTGTTTATAATCCTTAAGCACCTGTTCAAATTCATTCTTTCTTAAAACGCCGTTATCAACAAAAATGCCCTGCAGGTTATTACCAATAGCTTCATGAATGAGGGTTGCAGCTACTGTACTATCTACACCGCCACTTAAAGCCATGATAACTTTTTTATCACCAATTTGCTTTTTAAGCGTTTCAACGGTATCGCTGATAAAATGTGCCGGCGTCCAGTCCTGGGTACAACCACAAATATTACTAAGAAAATTTTTTATGATAGTTTTTCCTTCAGTAGAATGATATACTTCGGGATGAAATTGTAAACCGTATAAAGGACAATGAGTGTTTTTAGAACGGAATGCTGCCACCGGTATACTTTCTGTGGTTCCCAATAATTCAAATTCAGGCGGCAGCACACTAACAGTATCGCTATGGCTCATCCATACCTGGGAACCGGCTTTAATATCTTTCAATAAAATATCATCCTTTGTTACTGTAAGCCTTGCACGGCCATATTCCCTTTTATCACTTTTCTCCACCTTGCCGCCAAATAATTTCGCGGCAAGCTGTGCACCATAACAGATACCAAGCACCGGCAAGTTTTCCGCTATGGATTTAATGTCAGCCATGGGAGCATTTGTTTCATTCACAGAAAAAGGTGAACCAGAAAGTATAATACCTTTTAAACCTGGTTCAAATTCGATAGCCTTGAGATACGGAATAATGGTGCAGAAAACATTTGCTTCTCTTACTGCTCTTGCTATCAGCTGAGTGTATTGCGAGCCAAAATCAAGTATGATTATTTTTTCCGTCATGGGCAGTATTTACAGTTTTGGCGCGAAGGTAAGAAAGTTTGAATGGCCGTCATCCATCGTGGCTCGTTAACAGATAGCTTTGATATTGGGAAAACCATAGTGTCCTTTGTGTGTATTCCTTTGTGCCCCTAGTGGTTAAAAAATCTTTGAGTGCAGCAGATTAACCACAAGGGCACAAAGGAATACACACAAGGGACACAAGGAATGGCGTGAAATAAAAATTATTCTGATATACCGGCTGTCAATACTGTTGCCTTCAAGATAGTACTCCGCTATCTTTGCACACTTTTATAATTATTATGGCAGGTTTACAATTCGTACTACAACATACCGACACGCAGTCCTGTGCAAGGGCAGGCAAAATCACCACAGATCATGGAGAGATATTAACTCCCATTTTTATGCCGGTAGGAACGGCCGGCAGCGTAAAAGCAGTTACCCAGCAACAACTGAAAAATGATGTAAAAGCTCAGGTCATATTAGGTAACACCTACCATCTCTTCCTGCGGCCCGGACTTGACGTGCTGGAGAAAGCAGGCGGATTGCACTGCTTCATTGGCTGGAATAAACCTATTCTAACAGACAGTGGCGGTTACCAGGTTTTTTCACTTGCCAATAATAGGAAGATTACTGAAGAAGGTGTAGTCTTTCAATCTCATATTGATGGATCAAAACATTTATTTACTCCCGAGATTGTAATGGACATTGAACGGACTATCGGCGGCGACATCATTATGGCTTTTGATGAATGTCCTCCCTATCCCAGCGATTACCAGTATGCTAAAAAATCAATGGAACTAACACACCGCTGGCTGGACAGGTGCATTAACAGGATTTCAACATTCGCGTCTTCTCAACCTGATAAGTACGGTTATAGTCAAACGCTTTTCCCAATTGTTCAGGGCAGCACCTTTCCTGACCTTCGCCAGGCTTCCTGCGATTACATCAGCTCTAAAAAAGCAGCCGGTAATGCTATTGGCGGATTAAGTGTCGGTGAGCCGCATGCTATGATGTATGAAATATGCGCACAATGCTGTGAATGGCTTCCTGTACAAAAGCCCCGCTACCTGATGGGTGTTGGAACGCCCTGGAATATTCTGGAGTGCATCGCCCTCGGAATTGACATGTTCGATTGCGTAATGCCCACTCGAAACGGAAGAAATGCTATGCTCTTCACTTCCAGGGGAATTGTCAATATTGATAACCTGAAGTGGGCAAATGATTATTCACCTCTTGATGATGGTATAGATTGCGAGGTAAGCAATTATTATAACAAAGCTTATCTGCGTCATTTATTTAAAAGCAATGAGATACTGGCGCTTACTATTGCAAGTGTACATAACCTGGCGTTTTATCTGCACCTGGTAACAGAAGCCCGCAAACATATTTTTCTGGGCGACTTTGTAAGCTGGAAAAATGAACAGGTTGAGGTACTGCAGACGAGATTATGAAAACCTTCAAAATCAAAAAAGCATCTCATTCGGCGGTGTTACTCCTTTCATCCTCAGATAAATAGTACATTGCCCCCGATGATGGGTTTGGTGCTCAAAACCCTTGTTGATTAAAGTGAGACGTGACAAAGAGTTTTTTCCCATTGATACCATTTCACTCAACTTATCCGCATCAAGTCCCTTAACCGCGTCAATGGCATAATCATAGCTTTCCATCACCACTTTAGTTAAAGCAGCCTTGTTTTTTAACTCATCCATCTTTTCAAGATTCTTACCATCATATATTTTGGCTTTGCCGGTACCTGAAGAAACCAGGTTTATAGTACCTGCAGACAAATGCAGCATTTGTTCTGCAAAGCTGCGTATCTCGGGTGTTGGTTTAAACGAAACGCCTTCTTCAGGCATTGCATCAAGATATGCTTTGGTGTAAACTCTGGCCCGCTCCCAGTCGCGAACTAATTGTGCCTTTACACTATCATTACTAAGCGGTGGAGCAATTGTTCTGGCAATCGCTGAAGTAGAAAATAGAAGACATAAGCTCAAAGCTGTAATTGAAGAAGCAATTGTTGTTTTCATAATAGCTGTTTTAAAGTAAAAATATATACGTAAATACGTTGGTTAAAACGACTTTTGCGCATCAGACTTCCACGAGTTATTTGCATTGTTTGAATCCGGCAAACGATTGTCAGGATCGATTACAACAGATTCTATTTTGCTGGTAGAAGCGTAACCGAATTTCCAGGTTTTACCATGTTGCCATACTTCTACAGGCAATTTCACCCTGCCGGTTTTACCATTTGCCTCTTTAATTTCGATGGTTACAGGCATTGCCATTCTTTCCATATTTTCGATTGTGATAATTGCACCGCTGGTACCATTGGTTATATCTGGCTTTGCATATTCCACACCTGATACTCCCTGGTCAAGTTTCCAGTTGTTCAGGATCCATCCTCTCCAGAACCATGCAAGGTCTTCACCGCTGGCATTTTCCATGGCATGAAAAAAATCATAAGGAGTAGGATGCTTGAATGCCCAGTTATTGATATAATACCTAAATGCATTATCAAACCTGTCCTGTCCTAAAATTTCTTCCCGCAGCAATTCCAAACCCATGCCTGGTTTGCTATAAGCCGTAGTTCCATAGTTACGGGCGCCGGCAACATCAGGAACTGTCATAATGCTTTCCATGCTGTCGCTGGTAAATCTTGCGCCTAAATTATGCCTGCTTAGTATGGGACGGTAAAATTCACTGTTATTAAAATCTTTATCTGCCACCGTATTTATAAAAGTATTAAAACCTTCGTCCATCCAGGGATATTTGCGTTCGTTGCTTCCAACGATCATTGGAAACCAGTTATGTCCAAACTCATGACTGGTAACTCCCCACAATCCGCGCCCACTTGCCTTGCTGCCGCAAAAAACGATACCCGGATATTCCATTCCACCTACAATACCAGCAACATTGGTTGCAACAGGATAGGAATATGGAAACCACTGTTTGGAATAATGTTCAATAGCCCCTTTTACAAATTCAGTGGAGCGTTTCCAGGCAGTATCCCGGGCACTTTCAACAGGGTATACTGACATGGCCAATCCTTTTTTACCGCCTGGTAAATTCATTTTTGCCGCATCCCAAACAAACGCTTTGGAAGATGCCCATGCCACATCCCTGGCGTTGGTGCATTTAAATTTCCAGGTGATCCTGTTTTTGGAAGGTCTTGAAGAGGCTTCTGTTACCTCATTTTCAGAACGAAGCATCACAGTTTTTTCACTTTCCCTGGCTTTCTGCAGTCTTACTATTTGTTCCTTTGTTAATACTTCGGAAGGATTTTGCAGTTCACCTGAAGCCACTACAATATGAGAAGCAGGTGTATTTATGCTAAAATCGAAGTTGCCGTATTCCAGGTAAAATTCACCCTGTCCGAGGTAAGGCAGGGTATTCCATCCGTATACATTATCAAACACGCACATCCTTGGGTACCATTGGGCAATTTCATATATCCAGCCATTGGTAGTTTTCAAACGACCCATCCGGTCGGTGCCATATTCCGGAATATCAAAAGAATACTCGATTTTAAACTTTACAGAATCACCATTTGCTTTTACCGGCTGTGTCAGCATCACCTGCATACGCGTATCTGAAATAGTATATATAGCTTTTTGTTCCTTTCCTGCTTTTATCAGGTTAACACTTTTAATGGTATATCCTCCGTCAAAATTTCTGTTTGCCCAACGTCCGCCAGCGATTGCGGTGGCTGCTACTGCCCTAGAGTTAAGGCTATAGATATTCTGGTCTAATTGCAACCATAGGAAGGATAATTTTTCCGGACTGTTATTTTTATAGGTAACAATTACAGAACCGCTAATGGAATGATTTTCGTCATCTAATGAAACGTCAATTTTATAATTAGCTCCGTTTTGCCAATATTTAGACCCCGGAGCTCCGCTTGCCGTACGAAAGTCATCTCCGTAGGCCGGGTAAAATAATGGAGCAAAAACTTCATGTTGATCGAATTTTGAAACAGTTTGTCCGAATAATGGGAACTTTGATATGATTATACAACTAAAAATTAAAATAGAAAGGTTCTTATTCATGAATTGAATTTTTTTTGATCTGAAATTAAAGATAGGAATTTATGGATAGTCCTATCCTGAAAAAAGTTAATGGTTTTGTTACACTTCTTTTTTTGGGACGACTTACGAAGTGTTGATCGGTCATGTTTTCGGAACTTATCAAACAGATGCTGACTTTCGAAGTCTGCTTATCAAATCAATAGCGTCATTATCAAGAGACTTCGGAAGTTAACGTCTGTTTTGTAAATTTAAACCATTCTCTATTCAAGACTTAGCAAGTCGAACCCGAACCCGTACTTCATAACTACATCTTTCACAAACACTTCACGCCGCTACATGAATAACATCTGTTTTTTAAGCTACTTTTGAAACTGAATAGAAAGCGCAATAATTACTTATGAAGATTCTTGACTGGTATATATTAAAAAGATTCCTGGTAACATTTCTTTTCACCATTGTTACAATAACTGTTATTGCGGTTGTTATTGATACCAGCGAAAAGACAGACGATTTTGTAAAATCCGGTCTCACTACTTCACAGATTATTACACAATATTATTTTGGCTTTGTTCCATTTATTATTTCGATGATTTTTCCATTGATCGTTTTTATAGCCGTTATTTTCTTTACTTCAAAACTGGCCGGCCGCTCAGAAATCATTGCCATTTTAGCAAATGGGGTAAACTTCAACCGTTTGTTAAGGCCCTACCTGGTAGGAAGTTTGTTTCTGGGTGCCATACTCTGGCTTGGAAATCAATATGTAATACCCAGGGCAAATGAGATCCGTAGTGATTTTCAGTTAAAGGTTATTGATAAAAACAGTTCTTACATGGCAGGGATGAATAACAGTAATTATTATTATCTCCGGGTTGACACTAATACATTTGTCGGTCTGCGTTATTATGATACTACTTTTAAATCTGCGAGTGGATTTTTTCTAGATAAAATAAAAGACAACCAGGTTTATTATAATCTCAGGTCTGAGAGTATAAAATGGGATACTGCAACCAGAAACTGGAAAGTAGAAAATGCTATTGAAAGAAAAATAAATGGTTTGCATGAAGAAATTAAACAAATTCCTGCCTTGCATGTAAATCTGAAAGTGAAGCCCAACGAATTAAGTAAAGATACCTACCTGAAAGATAAACTGATTACTCCCGATCTGGATCAATTTATCAAGATGGAAGAATTAAGAGGCGCCGAAGGATTGAATACTTTAAAAGTAGAACGCTTTCGAAGGGATGCCACGCCATTTTCAGTAATTATTCTTACCATCATCGGAGTAGCAGTGGCCGCCAGGAAAACCCGCGGTGGCAGTGGATTACCTCTTGCATTTGGAATTGTTGCTGCATCGTTGTTTGTGGTAATGGATAAGTTTTCCACAGTATTTTCAACCAAAGGAAGTTTATATCCGTTTCTTGCAGCATGGTTGCCTAATATTATATTCGCCTTTGTTGCCTTTGTATTGTACCGAAGATCTCAAAAATCATAAGAGTGTCTGGGTTGAGCAATAGTTAAATGGTGTTTGTTTAATTAACTCTTGTTAATCAACATTATTTTTTGTTCTACCAGAAGACAATGGTTAATTTAGCCTGGTAACAGAAACATCTTGCAATAATCTTAATAAAACAAATTCAAATGGGGATACTTAAAGACAGGTTCAAAACACACGCAGATGCTGTCAATGGCGAAATCAAAGATATCCTTAAGGAACATGGAAATGATAAGATCGGTGAGGTAACGCTTTCCCAGGTTTACCAGGGTATGAGGGGAATAACAGGTCTTGTATCAGAAACATCATTGCTTGACTCTCAGGAAGGGATCAGATTCCGGGGTTATTCCATACCTGAGTTGCAGCAGAAATTACCGAAAGCTAAAGAAGGCACAGAACCACTACCTGAAGGATTGTTTTACCTGATGCTTATCGGGGAATTGCCTACAGAAGAAGACGTTGCCCATGTTACCGCTGTGTGGCAAAGACGCTCGCATGTACCTAACCATGTTTTTGCAGCTATTGAAGCATTACCTATTACCACCCATCCTATGACACAATTTGTAATAGCCATTATGGCTTTACAAACTGAAAGTAATTTTGCCAAGAAGTATTCGGAGGGAATGAATAAGAAAGATTACTGGGATGCCATGTTTGATGATGTAATGGATCTTATTGCAAGGCTACCAAGAGTAGCTGCTTATATTTATAGAAGAAAATATAAAAACGGACAGCACATACACCCTAATGGTTTGTTAGACTGGGCGGGCAATCTTGCCTATATGCTGGGTTTTCCGGATGAAAGTTTCCGGGACCTGATGCGTTTATATATGACCATTCATGCCGACCACGAAGGTGGTAATGTTTCTGCTCATACCACACATCTTGTAGGCTCGGCTTTAAGCGATCCTTACCTTAGCCTTGCAGCTGGCATGAACGGACTTGCCGGACCTTTACATGGACTTGCCAACCAGGAAGTGATCAAATGGATTTTTGAGATGCGTGAACAATTGGGTGTTGACCTTCCTTCTAAAGAACAGATAGATGCTTATGTAAGAAAAACGCTTAGTGATGGCAAAGTAGTTCCGGGATACGGCCATGCGGTTTTGAGAAAAACCGATCCCCGATTTGAAGCCCAGATGGAATTTGGCAAAAAGCATATGCCTGATGATCCGTTAGTTCAAACAGTCTGGAACATTTATGAAACAGTGCCGCCAATTTTACAGTCACTAGGAAAAATAAAAAATCCATGGCCAAACGTAGACGCGCATAGTGGCGCATTATTGGTTCATTACGGTTTAATCGAGTATGATTTTTATACAGTGCTGTTTGGTGTAAGCCGCTCACTCGGCGTACTTGCGAGCCTCTGTTGGGACAGGGCCTTAAGTTTGCCTATTGAAAGACCAAAATCTATTACCACCGAACTGGTTAAAAAATGGCTTAAAGGTGAGGACGAAATTTGGGGAGATTGAAAACAACTGTAAGCCGTTAGCAATTATCTCAACTATTTATAGATAGTGATAAAAGGGTTGAATATTTAAACACTGTTCTAATAAACAAAAAACCATCAGGAAAACTGATGGTTTTTAACTTGGTGATTAATTATTGCGTTGGTTCTTTCTTCATTTTAGAACTGCCGCTAAGAGAAATAAATTCTCCGTCTTTTAGAATTTTAGTGGAGCCATCATTCATCATAACTTTTCCATCCGACATAATCCTGGTACCATCGGTTAAGGTCATTTCTTTATCCATAGCCGTTGTTTTACCATCTTTCATTACCACCATTTTACCATCTTTCATTATAACATAATCTTTTATCTTATGATCCGTCTTTTTATTATCCTGAGCTTGCAAACCTCCCAGGAAAGCAAGAAAACAAATTACTAGAGTAAGCTTTTTCATATAGAAGTTTTTTGGTTGAAAATATTTATGTTGCATACAAACCTGATAAGAGTATGCAACTTATTTGTGCTGCGAATTTTAAACAAAGCTAGTAAATGAAATTACGGAAACATATACTTACCCGGGTAAATACTCAAAAACCCAATTATTTATATTTGATCTAAGAGTAATCTGGCAAGTTTTTTAAATGAAAAAAGCCGCCTCAATTACTTTTGAGACGGCCCGGTTGCCCGACCTGGATTCGAACCAAGACATTCAGATCCAGAAACTGACGTACTACCCTTATACTATCAGGCAGGAATTTGCAAAAGTAATTATTAAAACCGTTTAAAATAAGAAAAAGCAAGAAAAAACCAGGATGCTTTTATTTGGTATGTAAACAATGAGTTGTCTATTAGGGCCGCGGCTCAAAACTTCAAAGCTTAACGCTGACTTCCTAAGTTTAAATGGAAAAGCACATCATCTCATATATAAGAAAGTCTTTCATAAGAGATGACTGCATCACATATTTTGCAGATATTAAAGAGTAGAGTAATGTCAACTATAAAATGTCTGGAATGTTGCCATTAGGACACTAATGTGTAATATATTTCCACCCGATAGCTGATAGCTGACGGCCGATAACAAAAGCAATAATTTTAGGTTGACATGACAATAGTGATATCAGATCAGTAAATCATTTCAATCAACGGCTCAGACTTATAAAAAATTACAATTAGTTTTGATGATACATATTTCAGGCAGTACATTTAAGGAGAAAAAAGGAATGAAGTTTTATGATTAACGAAAAGGAACTTAGGATCGGCAATTTATATACTACCATCAAAAACCAGGAAATAATTATAGCAGGAATTGACACCCTGAACAAATTTATTACCATTAATTCCTCCGGCAACACAGATATTACTTCTAGAAATGAAAGTTCTATTATTTTCGAAGATCTTAATCCAATTGAAATAACGCCAAAATCAATCACTCAACTTGGACTTGTTGCTGATGAATCTATGAATATCAGTATTGTTTCCGACAATAATACCAGGTTTATATGGAATGAAAAATTAAACCAGGTTGTTTTAGTTGATGGTAAAAACGGAACAATAGGACAGGAGATTAAATACATTCATCAACTACAAAACATTTATTATTTACTTACAGGAAAGGAACTTCTTCTGCAGTAACCAAACTTTTACCTGATTATCCTAACTTCCTTCGGTGCCGAAATATCTGATTGGATTTTACCACCGGGCAGTTTTGTATGCTTAACTTTCACAAGCCCATACGGAGTAGGAAAGCTTCCTTCCACAAAAGAAAGGTCACCAAGATGTGGTTTTACTTCGATGACCTTGCATCCGGGTGCCATTACTTTAATTCCAAGTACATGTTCGGTTAACCATGGTGTTGGACCTGAGGCCCATCCATGACATAAGCTATGCCGGAAACCAACATAACAATAAGCGCCATAATCTCCATGAATATCTTTTTCGCCCTGCTTTGGCAGCTCATCAATTCTTGATGCTCCCGGTATCCAGTCTACATTAAAGTCTTCCCAAAAAGTTGTTGCCCCCAGTTTGATCATCGCACCCCAATAATTACGGATGGCATCTATCGATCCCTGGTAATCACCTGCTTTAGCTTTGGCCTGCAACATATAATAGCCAAAAAAGGTAGAATAATTTTTAACACCTCCAACAGATAATAAATCATTGGCTTTATCAGCTGGCATCAGTCCGGATAAAGAAAGCAATGCTACCGCTTGTTTTGAATTATTGGGATCAGGCACATATTTCTTCAGGCGGGCAATCGCATCTTCACATTTTGTAACAGTAGCAGGTTCATTCAGTATCTTACATAATTCAGCTCCTGCCTGCAGCGTCATAATTAACATTGCATGCAAGCCTGCATGAATGGCTTTTGGATTTTCACTTGAAGGCCAGTCCAGAAAGCGGGTGCCTTTATCCAAATGTTCCCTGTTCAGCGAATCAATTTTATGGCAATACTGATCCAGCAGTTTTACGAGGTAATCTTTTTGCTCTTTAAGATAATTCAGGTCACCGTTATGCATGTACCAGTCACGATGAATCAATACCCACCACATGGAATAAGAAACCATGCCATTCATATATTGAGGCAGTGGCGTGATGTCCCTTGCAAGGTCGAGGCTTTTAGTAACGGCATCGTTATTGCCAAAAACCGCGGCCACCGTTGATGTTTCAGGATGCAGGTCACCTATCCATACCAGCCTGTCGCGCTTTATGCCATCCCAAAGATAATCCTGCATGTTCAGGTGAACGGTATAAGCACCTGTTAACCATATTTTATTCAGCAGTGAATCACTACTGTTGAAAGAACCCAGGTAAGGTATATCACGAAATATGAACCTGGCTCTTACTTCCTTGAGCTGCAGTTCAGCACTATCTTCCAGAAGATCTATCCTAACAAAACGAAAACCGGTATTACCTACTTCAAGTTTTCCAAGCCAGGGCACCTGCACCATCATATCACGCATGGCATGGTCGTTTGTAGCATTTTTCTTGGGTTCAATTTCACTCATTGCTTCACTGGCTGATTCACCAAACCGTACACGCAGCCTTACCGGTTTATTTCCCTTATACATGCCCGTTACAATCTGTAAGCCGCCATGCAATTCTCTTCCAAAATCAAAAAGTAATGCCGGGTGAATTCCATTAGTACTTTTAAGGAAACACATGTCTTTATTTGCAAGGTCAGCCTGTCCATTACCAGGAAGCAAAAATCTTTTTGCGTTGATGATATTGGCAGATGCATCTTCTGTTTGCCAAAGAATTTTTACAGGAGATAAATAGCGTGTAACCGTAGCCGTTGAGTTTGCTTCTATTGCCCGGCTGCTATTGAATACAGGAGGCAACTGCGCCTTCATGCCTTTACAACAACCAAAGGTTATTAAACAGCCTACTAAGATCTTTTGAAATATGCTTGAATATAGTGTATTGAACATTGATATGTAGATTAGTCAATAATATAATAACATTTACTCACCGTTAATAATTAATAATTATCCTTATTTATTCACTCACCGTTAATCATTAATAATTAATAATTATCCCTTAAGTTTCAGACAACAATAATTAATATTTTACTGATAACAATCTCACCGGTCCCATTAATCCTGAAGGATCATATTTGCTTTCAGGTTTGTAAGGATTCACATTTGTCCATGTTTTCCTTTCTGATACAGGCAGTTTGCTATCTCCTATCAACCTGTTCACCCAGGTATTTACCACTTCTATTTTTAACTGGTTCTCTCCTTCTTTTAAAGCTTGAGTAACATCAAGCTGCCAGGGAGCCGTCCAAACGGTTCCCATTTCTTTGCCGTTAAGTGTAACATTTGCCATCACTTTTACTGAACCCAGGTTCAGCATATAATGTTCTCCTTTATTTAATGAAGGTGCTTTAAAGCTGGTATTATACAGAACAGTTCCTGAGTAGTTCTGAATACTTTCTTCGGGGCGTTTACTCCAGTCCTCCAGTTTATCAAATATTATAGGTCCGGCGGGACCGCGTTTGGCAGTATCAAAAGTCAATGTCCATTTTTCATTGAGTTGCAGTAGCTCTTTTGATTCAGGGAAATTTTCACTGCTTGATTTTTCAGTTGATGCCTTGTCTTTAAAAATAATAAAGCCGCTTTGGAAAGGCTCCAGTTGTAAAGGGATACTGGTGATGGAAGTGTTTTGTGTGAATTGTGGTAAGATACGGCTGGTGCCGCTAACCGCGTCCCACCATTCGGGTTGCTTGCCGGTAACACGAAGCTGGCAATTGAAGGACTGCTTTTTATCTGACTGGTTGGTGATAAAATAAATCTCCGTATCGCTTGTTTTACGATGGGTATACAAAATTGGAACAGCCGTATCAAATAAACAATCGGGCTTAGTATCAATTAAGGTAAGTGCTTCATTCAAGCTCGTTCCATAGAATATTTTTCCTTTTCCATAGGTAGCTTTTTTACTGGTAACCCCATCTGCCTTGCCCCATATTTCTGTTGTTAATTGTTTTATTTCTGCATCTGCCGCGGGAAAGTTTTGAAGGCTTGGCGAACGCTTTGGTGCGGGCCCATAAACTACTGCGCCATCTTTTACCAGCTGCGCAATCTTCTTCAAAAGAGCAGGGCGCATTGTTTCCAATTGCGGCAATACTAAAATACGGTAGACTATACCGTTAGGCAATACCAGTTGGCCATTCTTTACCTGTAAACGTTTTTCAATTACTTCTGCATTGATGTAATCATATTGAAATCCGGCCGGAAGCTCCGGGTTTCGGATACCCGTCATTTTAGGTGCATCCTCACCAATAAAGTATGCGATATCATTTACCGGGTTACCTTGCTGTAGCAAAAAGTTACACCTTCTTAAATAATCAACGAAAGCCTTACCCTGATAGAACCAGGTATTGTTGCGGTTGAACTCCGTGCCGAAGCCCGCGTTTACACCCGGCACTTTGTCATCATAAGGTTGTTCGATGAATACATGCAACAATGTATTGTTGATGCCTTCAGTAAAGGACCAGTCGCCACGTTTTTTTAATAACGCAGGGTAACGAACATACGCTAATCCACCTGCGGTGAAAGATTCTGCAGCTACCTTATTCTTTCCGTAAATATGAGCAGCAGAAGAGGCTGCTTTGCACTCAATACTTCCCAGGTCTCCTTCATTCCAGAACTCGCCGCCAATTTCATCCGACTGTCCGCCATACTGCAGGAATTCGCCGGGAAAGCCCCAGTGGCCGTAGTTTTCCAACCATAACTTTAATCCATGTTTATTGCTTACATCACGTAAGCCACCAACATATTGATAAGCTACTTTATCAGCTATTATCCTGCGCAGGTCCCAAAGAAAACGATTGGATTGATCGGCGCTGGAAACAACTCTTCCTGATAACACCGGTAGCCAGGGCAAAGGATCATAACCATACTGCTTTTTAAAATCTGCGGTCAGGCCATTAGTCCAGTTTTGAGATCCTGTTTCATAGCTATCAGCCACTACCCACTTCAAAGACTTCCTGTTAGCTGGTGAAATCCGGTTCTGAACCTTACCAATAAACGAATTGAAATGATGCTCCATGAATGCTTTATTCATTTTGTCGAGTTCAGGTCCTTTGCCTTCAGGAGCAGCAGGACTATTGGTAACCCCGGTTGGTACCATGCCATACCGGATGATGATCCATTCACCCTGAGGCACATTCCAATTCAACACTCCGTCTAATGAGAGGCTGCTACTGATATCAATAACCTTAGACGGATCTATTACCAGTGATTTCATTTCGGGTTCCGCCTGTTGAGGCCACTGGTACTCATTCCATAAGGGTAAGGGCGTCTGAAACATTTTGGCCAGTTGCTTTTCCATGTAGCGTTCAATTACAGGGGCGCCGGTAAGTTTTATTTCAGCAATACCACCCTGGTTTTGAATGTTAGTGAATTGCAGGCGGTATTGCTTACCGTTTGCTACTTCAAATGAAACAGCAATAGGAGCAAATGGAATAAAGCCAACGTTATTACTTGGATTACTACGATCAACTGCAAATTTCTTAAGGCTCCTGTAATTACCATTTTCATTTACCAGCAGCTCTGCATTTCCTTTAAATGGCTTCTCAGCAAAATACAAAACCAGGCTTCTTGCAGTATAAGCCTGAGCCAATTCCATGTCAATTGTTACAGAAGGGGTTTTAGTTGGAAACAAAGCTTCCGTTTCCATTTTTCCGTCAGCCATCTGTTGGGCATTGCTTATGTTATCAGATTTTATGATCGCAGCATATGTTGAAAGCAAGTCGCCATCGTTTGCAGGCGCTGGAAAGGCGAGAACAGTTACATCCTGAAAATCCTGTTTAGCCGGTATTATTTTTTGAGAAAGTTGTTGCGGACCTTTAACGCGAAGTTCTTCTCCATATAAGTAACGCATGGTTTGATCAGGTTTTATCCAGGGGCCACCGGACTGGCTCCAACCAGGACTGTTGAACATACCGATATCAATACCTTCTTTGGTAGCAGTAGTAATAGCCATTTCTGTTATTTTCCACCACTCATCGCTAAAAAGTTTCACCTTACCATAGGGCACTTCTTCTTTAGGATAACCAATATTACCAATGAAAGCCCTTCCGATACCGATCTTACGCATCGCTTCAATATCTTTCTTAACACCGGCTTCAGATTCATTGTCACTCATCCAATACCAGTATACACTGGGCTTTACAGAATCCGGTGGAATAGCGAATGCTTTTTGCCAACCAACGCTTGAACTTAATGCTGTTTTTTGAGCATCAGCTTTAATAATTACAATTATTAAACAAAGTATACAACCAATACGGATGGTATTCCTGTAAGCAAAATTTTTCATAGCCGCAAGCAGGTTTAATTATTTTCAGTGTAGCTTTATCGAAGCCATCAAACATATTTATAAAAAATGGCCCGATCATCCTGTGCCATCCTGCAGGATAGCTATCTATTGCTTTATCCTGAAATTACGATACTCAATTTTCATAGGCGGACCAACATGCACCTGCACACCTATCCATCCTTCAAACTTTCTGTTAACGGTATCATTATCGGTTACCTCGCTCATCAACACGCCATTAACATAGTGCAGCATGTGGTTTCCCTTTACAATTAAATGAACCTCGTTCCAATCATCTTTTTTAATATGCGCCAGTAAAGAATCTTCTGTTCCCAATGATTTGGTTACGATAGGTTTTTTATCATTTTCCAGCACCACCTGCTGGCCGCGTAGCGCAAGGAAAGTCCGCCCACGCTCTTCATAATTCTGTCCGGTGTATTTATTAGCTCCGTCTATATCTGACTGGTAGCCTTTTAATGAATAACGCGCATCGGTTAACTCTTCACTACGATAATTTATACCGCTGTTACCACCGGCAGTAACCCTGTATGCTACTTTCAATTCAAAATCTTTTGGTTGGCCGCCGCGCCAGATGATGAAAGTGTTGCGCTTTATAATTGTTGATGGAATGATTTCTCCTACCATGGCACCATTTTCAACGCGCCAGTACACCGGGTCTCCCTCCCAGCCTTTGAGCGTTTTGCCATCAAAGATCTTTGTATATCCTTCTTTATCCCTTTGATTCATTTTTGAAGAACGGCAACTTATGGTTACTATCATGCAGAGTAGCAATATACAAGAAATTAATTTTTGTGGCATGGTATGATTGATGTGATTCGGAAAATGTTGATAGCTGATTGGTGATAACCGAATTTATTAATTGAAGTTAGTATTACATTTTACAAGTTTGTCAAAATATTCTACATTCATCAATTTGCAAGACCAGGGTTACATAGTAAGATTAATGAATTTTATGGAGTTAAAAGACGCCATCAACCTGATAAGTAGTAACAGCATGTATCAACAGGCAAATGCGGTTTGGGCAGACCTGGGATGCGGATCAGGATTATTCAGTTATGCTTTAGCTAATATATTGCCTCCGGGCAGTACAGTTTATGCTGTAGATAAATCTAATATAACTTTAACGAAGCGTTCAAATCCTAAAAACAATTTTATCCAACAACAGCAGCTTGATTTTTTAAAAGATGAGCTGTACCTCCTAGATCTGGATGGTATCTTAATGGCAAACTCCATTCATTTTGTTGAACATAAGATGGCACTTATTCACAAGTTAAATAAGAGTATGAAGGGAGGTGGCAGCTTTTTAATAGTTGAATACGACACTGACATGCCAAATCGTTGGGTACCTTTTCCGGTAAGCTTTTCATCCTTGAAGAAATTATTTGAAGCAGCCGGATATTCTCAGGTAAAAAAACATAGCGAAATGTCTTCATCGTTTCGGGCATCTCCAATTTATTCAGCTTTTATCAGCAGGTGATTCTTGAATCAGGTAAATAAAAAAGCGGAAAATCATTTATGATTTTCCGCCCGGGGGTGGAGGATATCGGACTCGAACCGATCACCTCAAACATGCCATGCTTGCGCTCTACCAGATGAGCTAATCCCCCAAATATGGAGTGCAAATATAGGAGCAGGGTTGATTGGAACCAAATTAAATCGGGTATGAGGTGTGAGGTATGAACCCTGAAGGGGTGACATGATTATAGATAAAGGATGATTGAACAAAACCCCGAAGGGGTGACATAGAGCCACACAGACTATCAATAATGCCACCCTTCCAGGGTTCGCGTTTCACTATTTAATATTTCTATAATCATGTCACCCCTTCGGGGTTCACACCTCATACCTCATACCTCACACCTCATACCTGGATTTTCAACAAAACCCACCACTTCATTGTTACACTCCAAACACATAATATGGGCATCTTAAGACAAATATCTGAATACCTCTATATAAAAAAGAAAGACCCTAATCAGCCTAATACACAATGGATGAAATACATGCACGGCATCAACCGTATCTCCATTTTTATGTTTCTGGTTGCCCTGATTGTAATGATCATTAAAATGATCTTCTTCCGGCATCACTAATCAGTGAGCCAGAAATTCCATGATAATTTTAGCGGCATTCGCCGAGGCGTTTCCACCTTCACTCAAAAGTTTTTTCAGATCAGCATAATCCTGCTGCAATTGTGCTTTCCTGGTTGCATCATACAATAGCAGGTGAAGTTCTTTTTGAAGATTTTCAACCGTTAGGTCATCCTGAATAAGTTCCTTTACCACTTCCTTATCCATAATAAGATTTACCAGGGAGATATATTTTACTTTTATTAAACGCTTTGCTATCCAATAAGAAACAGGACTGCCCTTATAACACACCACTTCGGGAACTCCGAATAAAGCCGTTTCAAGAGTAGCCGTGCCGGAAGTTACAAGCGCAGCATCACACCTTACCAGTAAATTATAGGTGTCGTTCTTAACAGCAGAAACATTCTTATGAGCACGCAATAATGTTTCATAAAATAAATCTTCCTGTCCTGGTGCCTGTGCTACTATAAAGTGATATTCGGGAAACTTAGCAGATAATGCCAGCATAATAGGAAGCTTCTTCAGAATTTCCTGTTTGCGGCTGCCAGGCAGTAAAGCAATGATTTTTGCAGATGGATTTGAACCGGGAACTATTTGAGCTGTGGCCGGCATCTTTTTTTTAAAATTTTCTATAACTTCTACCAGCGGATGACCTACATAATCCACCGGGTAATCCCATCTTTTATAAAACCCGGTTTCGAAGGGAAGGATTACAATCATTTTATCTACCGTTTTCCTGATAGCATTAACACGGCTTTCCTTCCAGGCCCACACCTGCGGAGAAATATAATATATTGTTTTATAATGTTGCTGCTTGGCCCATCTTGCGATACGCAGGTTAAAGCCAGGGTAATCAATAAGTATAATAGAATCAGGATTAAATGTAATGATATCTTCTTTGCAATATTGCAGGTTACGCAGAATAGTTCCCAAATTCTTTATCACCTCGGTAAACCCCATGAAAGCAAGTTCCTTGTAATGCTTTACCAATACCGCTCCTGCAGCCTGCATCATATCGCCACCCCAGCAGCGGATGCTCGCCTGTGCATCTGATTTTTTTAATTCTTTTATGAGATTACTTCCGTGCAGGTCTCCCGATGCTTCACCGGCAATGATATAATATTTCATGTAATTGCTATCAGCTGTCAGCTATCAGCTGTCAGCACATTAAAAGTAAGTAGATTGTTAAGTACTATATCTGCTTAAAAGTTGATATAAATTTTGATCTCTACGACATCTGTTATGTTTTCTCCTGACAGCTGATAGCTGACTGCTGATAGCTATTTAATCACCTTAATCAGCAACACTGTGATCCCGTAAATAATAGTTGCTAAAAATATGCCTTTAGCTGTTTTGTCTTTGTGGCTGTTTACATAGATTGTAAACAACACTGCATTGGCCAGCAACGAGATACTGCTAACAGCAGTAAGCAATGTTTTATACTCTTTAAGGTATCCTAAGAATTCCATGAATGCAACATGCTTCGGAAAAAAACTAATAAAATAATATATGATCAATCCAAAAAAAGGTGCAGTAAATCCCAGTACAACTCCCAGGGCAAGATTATCTTTTTTAAACATTATATTTTCCAGGTTTCTTCTAATTTAGTTTTCAGAACATAATTGGTAAGATCGAATTGAACGGGCACCACACTTACATAGTTATTTTCAAGTGCCCAAACATCGGTATCCGTACCTTTATCAAAATTTACAAACTCACCGGTAAGCCAGTAATACAATCTTCCGTTCGGGTCGTTTCTCTCAATAAAATCTTCTTCATATTTAGCATAAGCCTGCCGGCTAACTTTTATTCCTTTAATCAGGTCTACGGAGATAGCCGGAAAATTTACATTCAGCACCGCATGCTTTTCTAGTTTATTTTTTAAAACTTCTTCCACAATAATACGCGCGTATTTTCTTGATGCAGTAAAATCCGCATCAATACTATGATCCAACAATGAAAACCCTATGGACGGTATACTTTCAATGGCTGCTTCCACAGCAGCGGACATAGTACCCGAATAAATTACGTTAATAGAATGATTGGCACCGTGGTTTATACCACTCAAACAAAGATCAGGTTTACGATGAATCACTTTATCAACCGCCAGTTTAACACAATCTACAGGAGTACCTGAGCATGACCAGGCCTCTACATCTTCAAAAAATTTAACTTTGGTTAATCTCAAAGGCTGACCTATAGTAATGGCATGTCCCATTCCGGATTGGGGTTTATCCGGTGCCACCACTACTATTTTTCCAAGACCTTTCACCGATTCAACTAAACTTTGAATGCCGGGGGCAGTAATGCCATCATCATTCGTAATCAGGATTATAGGTTGTTCTGTTTCTTTCTTTTCCTTTACAGCTTTAGCCATCTGTCAAAGCTAAAATAAAAGTATTGATTATGAGCTATCAGCTTTCAGGAGGTAAGTGTATATACTTTCCCGTGAAAGCCTAACGGTAGCTCATGACCGCTTATAGATAACTGCTGATGGCAAATGCATTTTTTCTGAAATATTTTTGATATGATAAAAAAATTAGTATTTTAGCACTAAATTTATTAGCTATGTCATTAGCCGGGAAAAATTTAAAATACCTGCGTAAACTTAGAGGCTGGACACAGGAAGAATTTGCCAACAAGTTAAAAATAAAGCGTTCCCTATTAGGAGCGTATGAAGAAGAAAGAGCGGAGCCGCGAATTGAAGTGCTGGAACTAATTGGTAATATATTCAAGCTTTCGCTTGATGAGCTGTTGTTAAAAGACCTGAGTGATGCCAAAGGAAATTTTATTGCAAAACGCAGGGCGCAGAAAATGGAATCTTTGGGTAATGAAATCCACCTGGTTCCGATAAAAGCCGCAGCAGGTTACCTGGCAGGTTATGCCGATCCCGAATTTATTGATGAGTTGAATACTTTTACCCTTCCTATGCTGGCGCCCGGAAATTACCGGGCTTTTGAAATTGTAGGAGATTCTATGTTGCCCACACCAAGTGGTTCCGTAATAGTTGGAGAAAAAATAGAAAAGCTGGAAGAAGTTAAGACCAACAATACTTACATCATTGTTTCCCGCCAGGAAGGTATTGTTTATAAAAGGATCATGAAAAATAACCGCTCTAAAAGTAAGTGGACGCTGATCAGCGACAATCCTAGTTACCAGCCTTACAATGTGGAAGCTGAAGATATCATTGAAGTGTGGCAGGCACAGTTGGTGATGACAAAAGCTAATACACAACAAAGATGGGATGTTAACCAGCTTGCCGGATTGGTTAATAATTTACAGGAGCAGGTATCAACATTGAAGAAGCGGATGAATTGATATTTGTCTGAACTATGATTTAATTGATTTAATGATGGACTATGATGCTTATCATAGTCCATCATTAAATCAATTAAATCATAGTTCAAAAACTTTCTTGGCCATCCTGAAAGTATTGCAATGCGCTTCCACTATAATCTTTATATCTTCCGAATATCCGCCGCCCATACTTACCACGCAAGGAATCTGGTGTTGCTTCAATAAAGAAAAAATAAACTCATCTCTTTTCTTACAACCTTCTACCGGTATTTTAAGCTTTCCGAATTTATCAGTAGAAAGAATATCAACGCCTGACAGAAAAAACACAAAATCAGGTTGTACATTTTTAAGTAACGAAGGCAAAGCTTCCTTAAGTAATTCCAGGTAAGTTGCTTCATTGGTTCCATCTTCCAAAGGTATATCCAGGTCAGATTTCTCCTTATGAAAAGGATAGTTGTGGCGTCCATGCATACTGAATGTAAATACCCGAGGCTCGTGCTCAAATAATTTGGCGGTGCCATCACCCTGGTGCACATCAAGGTCAACGATTAAAATCTGCTTAGCTAAATTTTTATGAAGCAGGTAGTTCGCTGCAACAGCAAAATCATTCAACATACAAAATCCTCCACCCCTGTCAGCAAATGCATGATGGGTACCGCCAGCCACATTCATAGATATACCATTATCAAATGCATAAAAGCAGCAATCAATAGTTCCTTGAGTAATAATCAGTTCTCTTAAAGTAAGTTCAGGAGATTGCGGAAAACCAATATGGCGCTGCTCTTTTGCCGATAACTGCTGGTGTTTTAACCTGTTCAGGTAAGCAGGGTCATGTGTCCATAGAATTACCTCATCAGGACAGATACCTGGTGCAAACAAATTTTCCTCATTTATAATTCCTTCATATAATAATTGTTCGGGAATCAATTCATATTTAAGCATCGGGAAGCGGTGTCCGGCAGGTAAAGGATGCGCATAAATAGGAGCATAAGCAATTTTAAGAACCTGGTTATTTTGCATGTAATAATAAGTAATTCAACAAAGCTTTATAAGGGTATGATCTGCAATAGCAAAAACGCAATCTCCTTTTTTTGGTGCAATCAAAGCTGTTCCGGTGAAACGACTGAAAGCAGGAAGTATGGCGAATTCAGCTCCGAAATAAAAACAGGGCAGACAAAGCGATTGTCTTCCAAGCCCCCTCACCTGTACGCCGGGATGAATATGTCCGCTGATAGTATAATCAATAGGATTTTCTTCAGTTAGCTGGGTGGTCGCTTCACCTTGATCATTGTCGTGTGTAAAGCAAAAACCATTTATCAACAATCCATTTCTAATTACAGAAATTCCGGCATTAGCATACCAGTCATCTTTCAAAATGTCATGATTACCTTTTACCAGTTGTATTGACAGATCAGGAAGATCATTTCTCCATTTGCGAAAAAGATCCAGCTCCTTATTAGCAACGCTATGAAAAAGATCTCCTACAACCAATAGCTGCCTTGGAGAAAAATGTTGTAATTGAGCAACCAATCTTTGAAGGTCTTCTTTAAAAACCGACTGAGGCACTGCAATTCCCGATTTTCGAAAATGCCCGGTTTTACCAAAATGAAGATCAGAGACGATTAGTGTATTTTCATTCTCCCAAAATAAAACCCGTTCAGACGAAACCCAGAATTTATGTTGATTTACAATATGTTGAAAAGGAGCCTGCATCTTTAAATTTAAAGAGTGCAAATGTATTGTAAATCTATTTTGATATAGTTGCAGGGCTGTAGAATTCTAATTAAAAAAAAAGTAGTAAGCAATTAGTGATGTGTATAACTTTGTAATTCACTACAACACAAAGTTTTATCAAAATGCCTACTAC
>JAABUN010000560.1_pt1 | contig 95166 bp, 86 predicted proteins | sample 5559311 | NCBI WGS metagenome assembly JAABUN01 (sample SAMN10711877, study PRJNA513370) | rock metagenome | isolation source: Antarctica rocks | place: Antarctica: Victoria Land, Siegfried Peak sud | reverse complement strand
CAACATACGAGAACAGCGACCCTGACCGCTCGTCCGAACCCCGCATCGCGATCCCCGCCCAGCCATCAACCAACCAGAGTGAATCACGACAAACCGAAGCCGGCGAACTTTTTCCTCAGCCTGCTAATAGCAGCAGATCCGAGCCAGCGCAGCTCGGCCACCAAGCTCTCGGCGCCGGTCCTGACTTTTGTCCCCTGTGCGACGCACCTCTCCGCGTCGACCACGCGCATGTTCGTCTCGGCAAGCGGCAAGCAACATCGGGAACGATGAAGTGCTTTACGCCCTTTCCTTGCCGGATAAGCTTGGCAGGGAGAGCCGACTGGTGCCTGAATACCGTTCTCTATTCCTTTTTGTGCACGAGCCTGTTGAACACTCGACGGAACGTATGGGAGAAGGACGTCGTTTTCGGCCGGAAATGCTCCACGAGGATCTTTCCGGTCGCCTCGCCCACGGCTGCACAGCCGAGGGCGTTAGGATGAAGGCCATCGTAGAAAAGCTCATCCCGGCCACATAAGCATTGGGCGAGATCTATAAGTCCACACCCGCGCAGTTTAGCGAACTGTCGCGTCGCTTCGTTAGCCTGGGTCATTCGATCCAACCATTGGCGGGCAGCATCTCCGGATAATTTCAGACCAGCGCAGCAGGGAGCCCGGGCGTCGAACCCCCACGTGGTAACCCAGAATGGTAGACTGCATTCTTGACAGATCGCGTGCAGCAGACCAAGAGCACGGATCCTATCATCTAGCTCGACTTTCGGCCTCGGGTAGCGAGTCTGTGTAAAAGAACTATTGTGTTCTACAATTTCTACCCAGAGACTGCCATTGTCATAATATACCATGTCATCCATGATGGACGTTGTTATAATTACTCCGGATAAACTTAGGTTCATGCATTTATTAATAAGATAGTTTAAAGACTGGACTGTGGTAGTTCCAGTCTTTCCAGCGTTCAGGACAGATGCATGTACCCCGTTGTTCCGTAAGTATCGCTCCAGTGCGGCGGACGATCTGTCGTGTTCTTCAACCCAATAGTTCTCAACAACGCTGTCACCTAAATGCAAAATTAATCTACTATCAACGTGATTGTCACTCAGTCCTGTGCGGATGAAGCCATTCTCATCAGTGCGGAAGATATATTCTTTATCCTGCAACGATTGATCACACGTCGCCAGGTATTCGTCAGTAGGACGGGCTTTTACCTCAAGATTAGGATCGTATTCCCTTAGTCGAATATGGCGCGTCATCCTCCGGTCCTCCGTATGACGGGCGCTGTGTCGCGAGAGGTGGTTGATTGGACGATCGGCCCCGCTAGTGAATTGAAACTCAATGTCTGGTATCCGCGCGGCGCTGCGGATTGTACGGGAGTGAGCCTTCGATCGGAATGGCTCTGGTCAGCGTTATGCCCGGCGAGGCACGATTGATCGAGACCTGGAGGTCGACGACGCGGAGGAAGGCGCCGCGTCCGAGCCGGCGGGGGGCAAACTCGATGACCTTGCGAGGCGAACCGCTGCCGGTCCAGCAACTCGCAATCGAGGGTCGCGAAGAAGCTCTCGCACATCGCGTTATCGTAAGCGTCCCCTACCGAGCTGGCCAGCCCCCATCGAGCGGTCCAGGTTCAACGTTTAGTGTATTGTCGGCCCGAACGCGACAGCTGGGGTGGGCGGCGAAGCTGGCCGGGGTTGCTCAGTGGCCCACAGCCCGACCTCGGTAGCGGGCGGCACTTAGCCGAGGGACGAGTGCGGACGAAGGATGTTGTAGTGTCGTCGCCAGCCCTCGATGACGATCCTGGCCTCCTTCGGCCGGTAGAAGATCTCGCCGTTGAGAAGCTCGTCCCGGAGCTTTGAGTTGAAGCTCTCAATGTAGCCATTCTCCCACGGGCTACCTGGGGTGATTTAGGCGGTCGTGGCACCCACAGCCGTGATCCAGGTCTGGACGGCTTTGGCGACGAACTCGGGACCATTGTCGGAACGAACATGGCCGGGTACGCTGCGCAGGATGAAGAGGTCGGAGAGCACACCATTGACGTCGGTCCCTTTGAGGTTGCGAGCGACCCGGATCGCCAGGCACTCGCGGGTGAACTCGTCGATCACGTTGAGCATCCTGACCTTCTGGCCGTCATGGGTACGCGCCTACACGAAGTCGTACGACCAGACGTGATTCAGGTGCTCCGGCCGCAGACGGACGCACGATTCGTCGTTGAGCCAGAGGCGGGTTCTCTTCGGCTGCTTGGCCGGGACCTTCAGCCCCTCCTCGCGCCAGATCCTCTCGACCCGCTTCAGATTCACTATCCAGCCCGCCCGTCGCAGCATCGCGGTGATGCGCTTGTAGACGTAGCGGCCGTACTGGGTGCCGAGCGCGACGATGTCGGCGGTCAGCGCTGCTTCGTCGTCCGGGGTCGTAGGGATCTTGCGCTGCGTCGAGCGGTGCTGTCCGAGAACACGGCCTGCCGTGTTCTCGGAGACGCCGTGCTCGGCGACCACGTGCTCGATGCAGGCGCGGCGACTGGCGGGGCTCAGAAGTTTCCCACCGCAGCCTCACGCAGGATCAGCTTCTCCACCGTGAGGTCCTGATTCTCCCCCGGTTACGGAAGCGGGTCAACTCCAATGCGGCAATGAGTGAACTTTTGGCGAAACTGAACTTTTGGCGTGGGCTGTGGACCTGTTGCGGAGGTAAAGACGGCAGCCTTGACGAACTGCACCAGGTCTGTGCCGAATCGGAAATGTTCGATGCGGACTGGTACCTGGAGCAAAACCCGAGCATAGCCGCGGCCGGCACGAACCCGTTGACCCATTATCTGAGGTGGGGTGCTGCCGAGGGTAGAGATCCCAATCCACTGTTCAGCACCGCCTGGTATCTGGAGCGCAACCCAGACGTGGCAGCGGCTAGCATCAACCCGCTACTTCATTATCACCTCGTCGGTGCTGCGAGCGGAGTAAACCCCAACCCGCTATTTGACACCGGTTGGTATTTAGAGAGGAACCCGGACGTCGCAGCATCGGGCATGAACCCATTGACCCATTATCTTCGCTGGGGCGAGGGCCGGGATCCCAGTCCGCTATTCGACGCCGGCTGGTATCTAGAGCGGAACCCGGATGTAGCTGCGGCCGGCATTAACCCCTTGGTCCACTATGTCAGGTGGGGCGCCGCCAAGCATCTGGACCCCAGCCCGCTATTTGACACCGACTGGTATCTAGCGCGCAATCCGGACGTAGCTGCATCGGGCATGAACCCGCTGGCGCAATTTCTCCAGTGCAGCCAAGCCCAGAACACAACTCCGCTGTTCGACGCCACTTGGTATTTAAAGCGCAACCCGGACGTGGCTGCGGCGGGCATGAACCCCCTCCTGCATTATCTGCGGTGGGGTGCCGCGAAGGGACTGGACCCCAGTCCGCAGTTTGACACCGACTGGTATCTGGAACGCAACCCGGACGTCGAAGCGGCGGGCATGAATCCCCTCGCTCACTACGTGCGGTGGGGCGCCAGCGAAGGCCGGATCCGCAGGCCAAGGCCGCCCAAAGACACGGCTACAATTGGCATCCCCACTGTGTCGGCGGTGATCCCCTGTTACAATGGGGCGAGGTGGCTCGCCGAAAGCCTGCATTCCATCCGAGCCCAGACGGCTCCGGTTCACGAGATTATCGTCGTCGACGACGCATCATTGGACGGTTCCTGTGATATCGCACGTCAGTACGGAGCTGTAGTTCTCCAGAATGGTTCGAACCGCGGCGAGGGATACTCAAGAAACGCTGGGCTTCGGCACGCATCCGGTGAATTGATCGCTTGGCTCGATGCGGATGATGTGTGGATGCCTCATCATGTGGCCACTCTCGTTGGTCTTCTGCAGACCTACCCTAAGGCCACTGCAGCGTTTGGTGCAGTGCAACGGTTCGGGCTCCGGGACGAGTTGATCCGAGGATACGTCCCTCTGGGCCAACCCTCCAATGTCTTTTGGCTCGCCTTTCGCGACTGGCTGCACACGACAATTGGATCGGTGACGCGTCGAGCCGCTTTGCTACAAATCGGAGGTTTCGACGAGCAGGAGCGTTACTCAGTCGATTTTGACCTGTGGCTACGGCTGTCGCGCTCACATCTGTTCGTCTGTACGCACGAGGTGACAAGCCTCTGGCGCTGGCACGACGCTCAGCAAAGCAGCCATTCGTCCAAACAGATCGGCGCCTTGTACCGATACCGTCGGCGGTATTGGGAACAGGAGCTGGCCGTCGGCGACTCGGGCTTTGCCGCAACAATGGAGCGGTGCATGGTGGACCTCTGGTGCCAGGAGATGGGCGAGGCTCGCGACAAGCGGGATCTAGGACGAGTTGCGCTGCTTCACGAGCTTGCGCCTCTCGTTCCTGGGCTTAGGCGAGACTAATAGGCGACCGGACGCCCGCCAGGAACGCCGTTGCCGAAATCCTGGTGTCGCTTTGTCAGGCCGGCGATGAACAGAGCTGAACAACGAGACGGGCCGGCCTCCTGGAGGCTCTCTGGACTCAATCGCGGCGAGGAGTGAGCTTTTGGCTGAGGTAAACATTTGGCGTTGGCCTTGGGCTTGGTCCGGGGGTCAACACCGCCGCGCCGACGAGCTCGAGAAGGCCTGCGCTGAATCGGGACTGTTCGATAGCACCTGGTATTTGGAGCAGAACCCAGAACTGGCCGAGGCCCCAGGAGACGCGTTGCGCCATTATTTGCGGTTCGGGGCTGCCAAGGGTTTGAACCCCAACCCGCTGTTTGACACCCGCTGGTATCTGGAGCGGAACCCAGACGTGGCGGCGGCCGGCATGAACCCGTTGGGCCATTATTCCCGGTTGGGTACCGCCGACGGCCTCGACCCCTGTCCGCTGTTTGATACCGACTGGTATTTGGAACGGCACCCGGACGTAGCCGCGGCTAACATCAACCCCTTGCTCCATTACTTGCGGTGGGGGGCTGCAGAGGGGTTGGACCCCAACCCGCTGTTTGACACCGACTGGTATGTTGAGCGGAACCCGGACGTGGCCGCGGCCGGTATCAACCCGTTGATCCACTATGTGAGGTGGGGTGCCGCCAAGGGACTGGACCCCAGCCCATTGTTTGACACTGCGTGGTATTTGGCGCGGAACCCGGACGTGGCTGCGGCCGGCATCAACCCGTCGGCCCACTATCTCCACTGGGGCGGACGCCGGGATCCCAGTCCGCTGTTTGACGCCGGCTGGTACCTGGACCGCAACCCGGACGTAGCAGCCGCGGGCATGAACCCTCTCGTTCACTACCTGCGGTGGGGTGCCGCCAAGGGACTAGACCCGAGTCCGCTGTTTGACGGCGACTGGTATCTGGAGAGAAACCCGGACGTGGCTGCGGCGGGCATCAATCCGTACGTCCACTACTTGCGGTGGGGGGCGGGCGAAAAGCGGGAACCCGTCTCGCCCATTCCCAAGCTGTTTGAAAGACTGTCAAAGAAAACGGAGACCTGCCTCGCGGACTTCGATGAAATCAGGCGTATCTACGCGCCTTCACTTGCCCTTCAGATCCCAAAAGCAACAGCGGATAACAACCTCGAAGTCGGAGTGGCATGGGCTAGACATTTCATGTCGGACAGCCTTGAACATTTTGACAAAGGAGATTTGGAAAGCGCGTTGCGGCTCGCCAAGCATGCAGCCCAGACGTGGCCGTATGAAGATGATCCGATGGCGCTATATAGTCGGATTTTCCTAGAAACAAACCGTGATGCCATAGAAGCGTTCACCGATCGATTTCTGCAGGCGAAGCTGCTCGTGTTGCACATTTCGTACAAACTTGGTGTCTCGCAAGCTGAAGCATCGTGCCGCTCATTCCACGATCGGACCGGAACAATAGCCAACCTGATTGTGGTGGGCAGTGCGCTCCCTGAAGACGCCTTCCGGTTCAATCCTGAGAGCTCAATCCTCTCGGTTCCAGCGGACGATTCATACGAGGCCCTTCCACAGAAGGTCGCTAAGGCTTTTCTATTTATCGGCTTGTGCCGGCTCAGCATGCCGGTTCTTAAGGTGGATGATGACGCAGTCTGCGAGGATATCTCTGGATTAGCACGGCTTACGGACGATACTTTCTCCCGATACCTTTACGGCGGCAGGGTCAATCCACGCGCGAGCACTGCCTCATGTTCATTCTGGCATTTCGGGAAGTGCACGAGCCAACGGGTCAACCAAAGGCCGGACGGTCTATTCTGGTCGGCCGCATATGCCGGTGGGCAGGGATACTGGCTCAACAGTAAGGCGGTCGGGGCCATGGCGAAGATCTCCCTGTTGCACGAGAGACACTTTGAGACTGAGCATTTCGAGGATCGGGCCGTGGGAACGGCTCTCGCGCAGTACGGCATTCGCCCACATCACCTGGATCTCATTAAGGCAGGAATCCTAAGTGACTTGAACCAAGCGCCGACTACAGCGAAGAAGCCGCCGCCCCGCCTTCGCGGCTCCCCGGCCCATGACCCAAGGTAAGCGCCTCCCGATAGGTCCCGATCGGATTCTTTCTTGGGCGGTAGTGAGGAGCCGAGCCCAGGCCGGCGGGCTCCCCACACCACCTGACCGAAGGCCCCCCGCCCCCCTGTCAACCCGCCTTGCTCCGGTCATTCGAAGCGTGCTACCCGACGCCGTCACGCTAGTCAGGATGACCATGCGGGGGATGGTTCGGTGAACATGATTTTTGAGTGATAGGATCCGGGAGACACTTGCGAATATTAGTTACGAGTACCATTCGGGACGCCATCAATACGAACGTGGCGGTGAGAAGGTATGTATACGAGGGTCTCGCCGAGGTTTTGGGTGCAAGCTGCATTCGGGTCTGTCATCTCGAGGTTGCGACCAGCGGTATAGACGAGTTCCAGCCGGACCTCGTACTGGCCGTCGGCAGCCTCGCGAGCGACGATTCAGATCTGCGCAAGTTGCGACGGGTAGCCGACCGCCAGGGAGCGGCGGTCGCGTTTTGGTTGCACGACGACCCTTATGAGTTCGACTACGCCTACAAGGCCATTGCGCGGGCAGACATAGTCTTTACGAACGACGCTTGGGCGGCGCATCATTACCGGCATCCAAACGTCCACCATCTCCCACTTGCAGCCTCAGCCCTTGAACACCTTCGCCCAATTTTACCGCCGAATCGGCGCGATACTGGCCTGTTCTTCTGCGGCGTGGCCTTCCCAAACCGTGTCGATCTCCTCCGGGCAGCTCAACCCCTGATTTCGGGCTTTCCGGTGTCTGTGATGGGCGCCGGCTGGCCGGCTGACCTTAGGTTCGCGGTCAATCAACGTCTCACCGCTCGTGAGATGGCTGATCAGGCCCAACGGGCCTCACTCACGCTGAACATCGGCCGAGATCACGACATCGCCAACCAGCGCTACGCTTTGCCGGCGTCTACGCCAGGCCCACGGACCTTCGAAGTCGCACTAGCGGGTTCGGCCCAGGCATTCTTCGTCGCCGGGCTCGAGATCTGCAATTTTTTCGAGCCGCAAACCGAGATCCTTCTGTTTGACAGTGTCGTCGAACTCCGGCAGCTCGTCGAACGTGCCCAGGACGAGCCGCAATGGAGCGTCAGCATTGCTGAGCGCGCGCAGACCCGGGCGCTAAGAGATCATACCTATGTGTCTAGAGCGCGCTGCTTGCTTGATCACTGCCGCCCATTGTCGGTAGGCTAGGTCTACTAGCCATGCGTAAAATGTCCGTTTTGCTCCTGGACACGGAACCTAAGACGAAGAACCACTACATTACCCTGTGTATTAGGGATGCCTTTCTTCAGCATCCCCAAATTGAGCGGGTGGTGCTCGCGGATAACGGCAACGCTCTTTCGCTGCTGTTTGAGCAGAAGCTTGACACCTTTGTTGCGATAGGGAGTGCCGGAACTAACCTGCCGATCTTGGCTCGGCTTGCGCACTCAGCTTCGCTAAGTGTTCTATGGACGACGGAGGATCCGTACGAGCGGGCGTCGAATGTTCGCCACTCAACGTGCTTTGACGTGGTTTTCACGAACGATCTCTCATCGGTTCCAGCCTATGGTGGACGTGCACACTTTCTGCCCCTTGGAGCCGACCCACGCTTTCAGCAGCAATCCGTCCTCCGAAACGATCGAGATTACCTCTACGATTTGCTCTTCATCGGAACGGCTTGGCCCAACCGCGTTAGGTCCCTTAACAAGATCTTCGATCATTTCGCAGGTAAGCTGAAGGCTAAGGTAGCGTTGCCCTCGAACGCTTTCCTTGGTCGTCCCAGACTGAACGATCCTGGGATCCTTGTCGACTGGCGCTGTGGCAACGAGGATTTCGCGCGATTGGCTAACCGAAGCCGCGTTGTTTTGACTCTGCCTCGCATCTTCTCGGCATCATCCGAGCATCAAGAGGCGGGATCGACACCGCCACCGCGTCTGTACGAGGTCGCACTGGCGGGTGGGGCGCAAGCCGTTCTATCCTTCGATGAAGAAATCCGCAGCTACTACGATGACCCATCCGAGATCCGGATCTGCGACGGTGAAGCCACTCTGCTTTTCGCGATTGAGGACATGCTCTCGGCTCCGGAGCAACGAATTGAGATGGCAATTGCCGCCCAACAGAGGACTCTAGCTCAACATCTCTTCGCCCATCGGGTCGACCGCCTCGTGAAGATCGCGACAGCTGATACTGTGCGGCAACGACCGACACTCAGTGCTCGCAAGAGGGTGCTTGTCGTGGCGCATAACCGTGTGCAACACAGGCCAGGCGGAGGTGTGGAACTCTATCAAGAACTGCTGTCGAACCTTCTGACGGGCTTCGATTTCATTTATTTTTACCCTCGAGTTCAGGGGCAGTCATGGGCGATCCGCGTCGAGGGCCCTGGATTCCGTGAGGATCACGAATGCGCAGGTTTCGAACGATCGCCTCTCATCGACGCGGGGATCGAACAAATCTTCGAGGAAACTCTCTTCCGGCACAAAATTGATCTTGTGCACTTCCAACATCTGCTGCATTTGCCTTTGAGTCTGCCGCTCCTTGCTAAGTCGTACGGGGTACCGACAATTTATCATCTACACGACTTTCACATTATCTGCCACCGTTTTAACCTGCTAAACTTCGAGGGCCGGTTCTGCGATGTCGTCAATCGTGGCGATCACCAGTGTGACAACTGCTTGCTCGCGGCGGAAAACCTGCCTCCGGGCTCGAAAACCCGAAGGGACAGCTTCATCAGCGAGGCAATTCGCTGCATCGATGTTTTCGTAGCTAGTACTCCGTACAGCCGGGATTACGTGGAACGGTTCTTTCCGGAGTCGCGCGGCAAGGTTCAAGTCCTTGAGATGGTAGTTCCGGGCAGCGAGGCGTCGGCACCGCCCGTCCGCCAGGAGGAACATAAAGGCGGCCTGCAGGTCGCCGTCCCGGGCAATTTTACGTTTGAGAAGGGGGGGCGGTATATCCTGGACGTCATACGCTCCGCGGAAGATCTGGACGTTCAATTCCATATCCTGGGTCGCGTCCAGCCCGAGTTCAGGGATCGATTGAGTGGACTCAATCAGAGACACGTCCATCTCACGGGCGGCTACCGCCAAGCTGACGTCCTCTCTATTCTCTCTCGGTTCGATGTTTCGCTCCACCTGTCTATCTGGCCGGAGACCTTTCTCATTGCGCTCAGTGAGGCCTGGCAGGCTGGGCTCGTGCCGATCGTTACGGCTCTCGGCGCGCCGGGGGAACGGGTCAAGGATGGTCACGATGGGTTCGTGGTTCCGCCCCATGACCCCGGCGCCGTGTTGCATTGCCTTAAGAGGCTTCTTTTCGACCCTGGCCTGATACGGCAGATGCAAGCCCAAGTGGCGAACAGGACGCCCATGACGGGGGCACGCCACGCGGAGGCGCTTCGTGCCCTGTACGACGCTCAAATGGACGCACGCCCTTGCCTCCATGAGCGGGTATCAGATCGTGTTCCAAACGCTTTCAGTCTCACAGCCTTCGATGTCGGAGTCCGCGTCAACTCTCCACGTTGGGACAGCCGCGACAACATCTGGGATCAAGCAATCGCGCGTTTGGTGTCTGAAATCGAATCGCCGACGCGTCTGCTGGACAGGCTTCCCGCGGAGGCCACAAGTCTGCCGGTGGAGATTCTCGACCCCCATGATCCCGACCTGCGGCTGGAGATCGATAGCTTCCAGGTCGATGGGACGGCCGTCTCGATGGACGTCGTCGACCGCGTCGCGACGGATACCATCCTCGTCCGCGGGTGGATTCTATGTATTCGCCAGAAGGAGCCTGTACGGACGTTTCTTAGATTACGATCCGGTGACCTTGTCCGGATAGCCGAGGTGCAAGTCGACAGCCGGCCTGATCTGGCCGCGTTGCCGTCCTTCCTGCCTGCTGCTAATGCAGGATTTCTGGCGGTCTTGGACGTGACCGCGCTACCCTCTGGCCGTTACAGGGTCGATGCTCTTCAGGTCGCCGGTGACAGGCTTCTGGTCGTCGAAGACCTCCTGTCGTTCGTGGCAGCGGGCGATGCCAGCCCTGTCCGGCGCCCGTTAAGCATCTGGCACGCTGGCCTCGCCTCGTTGGTCGATACGCGGTCGGAAGGCCCGTCGGGAGGCTCGATCAGGGTACTGGAGAGTACCCTGAGGCTGCTCGGGGGTGATATGCTCGGACAGTCAGATCAGGTCTGGTGCATGACTGCTGAAATATCTTCTGGTGACCGACCGCGGGACTCGAGGTTTGCAGCCGTTCTCTGCCGGGAGGCGCCTGGCCCGTCCTACTGGACAACGGTGACATCGGATCAGCCGTTCGCGGCGGGCGCTGCCGTAGCCGGATCTGGATACGCGCGTCTCAGCCTGAGAACCCGGCTGTCTGGAATTGAGCCGGGAGTGTACCGTCTAATGCTCGCACACGTTTACGATCGCCGGCTGAGCTGGATCGAGTCCGGAAGCCAGGTATTCGTCCCTCCGCTCGGCTTCTCCTTCCTCTGGACCGACGTAGCGCCCGAAGCGCTCGCGAGGAAGCGCGTGAAGTCAACGGACCCAAGACTGACGATCGACAACGTCGAGCCGACCGGCCGCCTTGGCTTCGCGGCCGTCGACCTGGTTCGGGTTCGCGGCTGGAGCTATGCCAAGGACCTCGGAGACCCCGTTTGCTGGATATTTTCCTGGTCAGTGGCCGGACAATCCACCTTCTGCATTACAGAAGGCCAGCGGCGAGCCGATGTCTTGAAACATATCAAGGGCCCGCGCGCGTTGGTCTGCGGGTTTGACGTTTGCGTGCCCGAAGCGGCACTTTCACATCGGAGCCTACGACTTTTCCAGGTCTGCGAGAAGGGCACGGTTGAATTCTTCGATCTCGCCGAGAAGCTTGAGCAAGCCGACCATGGAAGCAGGAGTAGGCGGTTAAACATTTTTGGTCGGATTCGCTTACTGCTTCAGCAATCCGCGTGAACGCTTCCGATCCACACACGAATTTGGCCCGATCTTCCTTGTTCTATCCCAGACTTCTGCGGTTGCTGAAACATGACCTGATTTCGGAAGGGGCACAATCCTGGCGTTGATCTCCGAAGAGTTACGCTTCTCTCCGCAACGGCAGCTTCGAAAATAGAGATGATAAGCGTTGTTTTTCCGGATGGCCTGAACTGGTTCTACGAACGCCTCGCCAGATCGCTGGAGGACGAGCTGCGCCGGCTCGGGGTATCGGCGACCGCAATCCCTGCTCACGAGCTGGCGGTGTCGCCACCGGGTCCGGGTGCCTGCGTCCTCCTTGTCAGCGCCGCGGAATGCGCAGCGAGTGCGGATCGGACGTCACAGCGGGAGGCGTTTCTTACCGCGGTCCGCTGCTTCGACCGCCGCGTTCTGATCAACTACGATTCGTTGCACGCGCATTGGTTTTTCGAACAGCTGAAGCTCGGCCCTGGCCTGTTTACGGAGATCTTCGACATCGCCGTCAAGCCCCAGGCCGGCGCGGTGTATGCGGGTCTTCCCTACAGATGGATTCCCGAAGCGCTATGGCTTCTCGGCGCGAACCAGAAGCGGCCGAAATGGACGGCAGGGCGTGCGTTTCCTTGGGCGATCGTGGGGCACGTAAATGAGAATCGCGCCGCCCTCGTCTCCGCACTCATCCGGAGCGAGGAACCGCACGGCTTTGTCTACTTACCACCGCTCAAAGCCTATGGACAGAACAGCGGCCTAGATGAGGAAAGGCTCGGGAAAGTCTTAGAAAACAGTGATTTCTACATCTGGAACAGCCACCACCGACATCCTTATCACGAGGGTGTCAGGGCCATCCAGGCTGTAGCGGCGGGAGCGGCTCCGGCCAAGATCGAACCGCTCTATGCAGATCGTTTTTCCGAGATTCCGTGGGTCTATCCCAGTCTCGAGGCGATGGACGAAGCCAAGAGACGATCGGGACCGGGCGGACTGCACCGCGTCGCGCTCGCTTTCCTTGAGCAATTCCCGCCGTTGGGCGTGAGCGTGAGGACAGCGCTTGCCGCTTGATCTGATCGCGAGCCGGACCGATCGGCAGCATCGTTGGCACTTGTGCTGCGGCAGGCATCCTATGGCTAAATATAAGGCGCGCGTTCCGCGCTGATGTAGGGCAACGTGATGATGGACCCGCTGCGGGAAGATGGCGTCAGTTTCTGTATTCCCAACTGGAATCATCGAACGTTCCTGCCGCGAAGCGTAGGCAGTGCGATCGGCAGCGTGCGCGCGCTCGAACGCGCCGGATTTGCCGGCGAGGTAATCGTTATCGACGATGCGTCGCGCGATGGATCTCAGAGGGCCCTGGCGTCCATGGCGCTGATGCAGACGGACTGCGTCCTCGACGTCATTCTGTCGCCGGTGAATCAAGGGCTTCCGGTGACCCGAACGACGGGGATCAAACGGGCGCGGTTTCGATGGGTTTGCCTGCTCGATGCTGACAACGAGCTTATTCCAGAAAATTTCCTACGCTTCTGGGAGGCTGCCGTGTCGACAAGCGCGACGCTTACCTACGGTAATCTGCTCGTCCGGCAGGACGGGAGAACGACGCGGCTTCTGTCGAACGACATGATTGACCAAACGATTTTCGACGAGAATTACGTCGATGCCTTTTGCATTATCGAGAAGGAAAAATTCTTCAACCTTGGCGGATACCGCCCCGATCTGACGACCCACGAAGACTGGGAGCTTCTCCTGCACCTTATCGCGGAGGGACAGAATATCGTCTTCGTGCCGCTCGTGGTGGGATATTACTACGTCGAGGATGCTTCGATGGTGCAGATGGTTCCAGTAGACCATCACCGTTTTCGACGGATGTTCAACCAGCGGCGGGCCGGCCTTCCGCTCTCATTCAAAAGCCGACGGATGTATCGTCCCGAGTTGGGTTGGATTTAGGCCCATCAGCTCAACTAACCCCCGTGAACCCGGTCCGCCAAGTCTCCTCCAGGATGGCGATGGGTGGATCGATCGATCGGCCCTCGTAAATCCCATCCATGAGGTAATGCAGGAGGGGATTGAGATGAAGCGTGCCCACGTCGGCGTAGGTGCTTAAGTAGTGTCTCGTGCTGAAGATCGGGCTCGGATCGTTGCCCGCGCTAGCCCCTGACGACAGATAATGGTCTATCGCCGCGCCCGGGGCCACATCGTACGTCGACGCATACCAGGGGATATCGAAGAACCCGCTCAACGCAATGAGCTGGTGATGGTCGACTTTGCGCGGGAGGGCGTAGGCCCGGAGTTGGCCTCGCAGGAACTCCGCTTCGATCCGGGCGCGGCGGGCACGCATCTCCGTTTCCGAAGGGCCGGTCAGGGCGCTTCCGACCGGCGCTACGGAGTCGGACGAGGGAGCAAAGGCCATGCTCCAGTCGATAGGCGTCTCCGGGGAGAGGCTGGCCCTCGTGCGCAACACGGCCAAGGTCGCCTTCTCGATCTGCCCCTGCACAAAGCGGCGGAGTTCGGCGAGATCTCTTTCGACCGTCGTGGCGCGCGCGCGAGCGGTTCCCTCGGGTGCGGTTCCGGCGTTGTGGCGTTGCCTCAGTCGGCACAGCTCTTCGTAGAGGGGAAGGGGATCGAGGCTTTGGTCGCCGAGAACGACGGCGAGCTCCCCAAGCATCTTCCGGGGCTCGGCCGAACCGTCCGTGAGCAGAGCCACGCCGAGACCGGAATTCCAGAGGCACGGACTCACGCTCGACAAGGGATGCAGGTGCAGGAGAGCCACCCCGTTTTGGGCGCTCCCGCGGTAAAGTGGGATTGCTCCGCCGAGGCCGTAGAGGAGGATGCAAGTCTCTGTGGCGGACGAGCGTTCCCTGACGCCGGTCTCGTTCAAGGCGTCAACGGGGCAGAGCATCACTGTTCGGACGCCTGCGGGTACGGCAGCGAAGGCTTCCACGACGATGCGCAAAGCGAGTTCTGGCGGGAGGGTGCGCTGAAGGGACGTGGCGAGCGATCCATCTTCGACTGCGACAAGTTCCGCGTCGAAGAGCTGTGCCATAAGGCCGATCGCCAGGACATCGCGATCACTGATGGCCGCCGCTCCGGCTACCAGCGGCGGCAGATCAAGCCAGCCCGCTCGCCACGCTAGGGCAACGGACAGCATCGACGCAAACGTCTTGCTCAAGGGCTACCATCCAGGGTGCTGGCCGGCCCGCATAGCGCGACGCATCGATCGGCTGCCTCTCGGAAGCCCAGCCTTAACTCACGCTGTCGCATGATTGCAATCAAAGGCGCCTGTCGCACTCGGGAATCTGTACCTTGAACCGGGGTTTCGTCGTGTCGGAAGTTGAGCGGCCGTCGCGACCCGTGTTGCGCTCGCGCAGCCTCCCGGTCGCGGCCCCAGAGACTTACCCGTCACCTCGATACGGGAGAGGGCGGTCTCGAGTTCGGCCAGCCTCGTGTCGATCTCCTCCGGCAGGTCCTCGCCAGATCCGGCGTGCTCGGCTTTCCAGGCCATCGTACTCGGCGCGAAACCGGTCGTGCTCGGCTTGGCTCTCCTCGCTCGGGGCCGCTTCGGTCGAGGGGATGCGCCGGAGTCCGAAGGTGTGCCCGTACGAGAAGTCGGGTGCGACCTCGACCCAGCGCCAGCCTTCCGCCCTGACCGCCTCGGCCTGGGTCTCCTGCTTCTCGCGCACGAGCCGCTCAGGAGCGCCGGATCGTCGAACCCCAGCCGCCGCCATCCTGCTGGAACTTGGTCGCTCGCATCATGACGGATGCGGCATAGAGGAAGGCTCTGGCTGAGGCGAGTGTCGCTTCAGGGTCCTTTTAGAGCTGTCGGTTGCGGCTGATCCAGGCGAAGAAGCGCCCTCCACCCAGCGGCGCGGGTGGAGGGCCCGAGCCAATGGCAGCAACCATCTCGGCATAGCTGGCTCCGCCGACGCTCCGAATCGGCTCCAAGATCCAAGCGGCACCCTCAGCATCGTAGGATCGTTGTCAGCGTTGCAAACCAAAGCTGGGTATCGCGATGACTGAAGTCAAGGTGGCTCTTGGTGCCTGCCTACGTAGTCATGAGTGCGTGCATAGGCGTATTGGTATGGAAGACGATTGAGGAGCTCTATGCACTCGTCCGCAGCCTACATCGCTCCTACCAGACAAAGGCAATCAGCAAAATACTGTTGATTGTCGATCTAGCGCTAAGTGATCAATCTGACTTACATGGTTGTGATCATTGGCTATAACAACTTCGTATCACGAATTCGAGCTGAGAAATTCAAGGATCGTTCAGAGTGTCTCTCCAGCCTCGACTACGCTGGGCTGAAAATTCAGGTCTTGGGGTCTGTCATCGCCGTCTCGACGATCAATATGTTGCGCATTGTCGTTGATGTTACGGACGGCAGTCCGGTAGAGCAGGCACGTTTGATGTGGGTAGCTCCACTCGCTGTTCCTGCTGTCGGCACTTTCCGCCGCCGTCAATCTCTTGAAGAAGTTGTCTCATTGAAAAGTCGAACAATGCGTCGTCGTCAGGCCATGGCTGAGGTTCTACGGGATGGGTCGGTAGGCCCTGGCAGCCGTCATCACTGGCACTCCTCCGCGGAGTTGCCGCGATATCGCTTTGGTTGTCAGTGTACTTTTCACCATTCACACTGAGCGGAACGTGCGCAAGCGGGTCCGCCGACCATGTCGCAAACTGCTGTCCACCCGCCAGATCAGTAGTACACTCGCGTCTGGGGACGCCGTCCAAATCAGAGCGCGAAAAAGGACGTAGCCAGTTAGGCCGAGGGCAGTCATATTCGTGTTCGACGTAAGGGCGCGGGCAAGACGCCTTGAAGATCGCTGACCGGGAGTGGACGCATGAAGCTGGCATATGCGGTCGCGATGGCTGCGATCTTGGGGATGTCGGTTCCCGGTCGGGCGGAGGTGATCCGTTTCGAGACCCTTTCGGCCGAAAAGCCGGCCTTGCAGGGTCGGGCATTTGGGAACGGCGGACAAGTCGACAAGATCGTGGGTCGGGCCATCATCGCAGTTGATCCTTCCGGCCCGCACAACGCGATCATAGCCGACATCGCGCTCGCTCCCCGCAACGCCGACGGCCGTGTAGAGGCCGCCGCCGACGTGGTGATCCTTCGACCGGCGCGACCGAACGGCCTGATGCTCCTCGACATCCCGAACCGAGGCAGGAAGCTGATAGGCCTCTTGGTCGAGGAAAGTCCCATCGAGGCCTATGGTCGCCTGGATCAGGCGTCCGATGCCGGCCGCGGATTTCTTCTCGCCCGTGGTTATACGGTCGTGTGGGTGGGATGGCAGGGAGACGTCGCGCCCGGCTCGGGCCATGCGCATCGACTTGCCCATCGTGCCCAACGTCACGGGGCAGTCTCGGGAAGAATGGGTTTTTGAGCACACCCGGAGTCCCGTCGACGCGCCGCTGACCTGGCCAGCCGCCGATCTTGATCCGGCCAAGGCCCGCCTCACCGTTCGGGCGCGTCCCGAAGACCCCCGCACCACTCCCGCGGGCCTCTCCTTCCGGTTCATCGACCGGCAACGGATTGAGATCACGCGGCCGGCCCAAGGATTCGACGGGAGCGCGCTATACGAACTCGTGTACGAGGCGCGCGACCCAAAGGTTATGGGCTTGGCATCGGCCGCTCTCCGGGATGTCGCCTCTTTCCTGCGGCACGAGACAGGACCCATGAACCCGCTCGCCGCCGCCGGGCGGAGCGGGATCGAGCGCGCGATTGCGTTTGGCATCTCGCAATCTGGGCGCGTGCTGCGCGACTTCCTCCACCTCGGGTTCAATGAGGATGAGCGCGGACGGGTCGTCTTCGAAGGCATGATGCCGCACATCGCAGGAAGCCGCCGCAGCTTTACCAACGCGCGCTTCGCCCAGCCCGGCCGCAACCCCGCGCCGCATCTCGACCGCTACTACCCTGCCGACCAGTTCCCGTTCAGCTACGCCGTGACGACCGACGCCCTGAGCGGCCGACGCGACGGACTCCTTCTGCGCTGCAGGCTCTCGAATACCTGTCCCCGCCTGATGCATGTCGACAGTGAATACGAGATGTGGGGCTCCCGCGGCGCGCTGATCACGACCGATACGCGCGGAAACCAGCTCGATCTCCCGCCGGAGGTTCGCGCCTACATGGTGACCGGCGCACCTCACTTCTCCGCCCCGAACGGGCGCACGCAGGCGAATGCCGCCTGCGCGCTACCTGTGAGCCCGCTCCATGCCGGTTCCGCATCCCGCGCCCTCCTTGCGGCGCTCGACGGATGGATCGCGGACGGCGCCGAGCCTCCCGCCAGCCGATATCCCAACCGGGCGAGCGGGACGCTTGCCGGAGCGGACCACATCTATCCGGTGATTCCCGGCCTGCCGTACAGCGGAATGTACAATCCGGCTCAATGGGTCGAGCAAACGGGCACGGTGCCGGTGGTCCGCGGCACGTATCCTCTCCTCCTACCGCGGGTCGATCAGGACGGAAACACCATCGGTGGAATTCGGCTTCCACTGCACGAGGTGCCTCGGGCGACCTACACGGCCTGGAACCCTATGAATGGACAGGCTGCCGCGAACCTCTGCAACCAGCAGGGTGGCGTCATCCCGTTCCTGGCCACCAAGTCCGAACGGGTGTCGGCCGGTGACCCCCGCCTCGCGCTTGACGAGCGTTATCCGACCCCGGAAGCGTATGTTGCTGCGATTGCGTCGGCCGCGAACCGCCTCGTTGCCGAGCGTTTCCTCTTACCGGAGGACGCGACCGAAATGGTCTCGGCCGCCCAAGCAGGGACATTGGCACGCTGACGGCAAAGCGCTGAGCCAAGAGGAAGCTGCCGCGATTGCGGCCACGGACGGAGCGAAAGCTCTGATCTTGACGCACATCACCGAGCAGTTTGTTGGCTCGGGGCTCCGCGAGCGCGTGGGGCGCGACATGGGTTCGATCTTCCCTGGCGAGGTCTTCGGCGAGGACCTGCTGAATATCCCCCTCGGCGCGGCTGCTGCCCCAAGCGGCTTGGCCTACAGAGCGCGAGAGCCAAAGGCTGTCGCGTGTGCTTACAGAGCCCACGATGTTCGTGGTCCAGTGAAATATCGATAAGCGAAGGTCGCGGAGGGATCAGGAAATGGCTCGCTGGACGGTGCTGCTCGCATTCATTCTGACGTGGCCCGCAGTGGCTTTCGGCCAGGGGCAGGAGGGCGTGTTCACAATCCCGTCGTTCCGCTTCGAGAGCGGACAGGTGTTGGCCGACATGAAGGTCGGCTACGTGATCCATGGCAAGCTCAACGAGGCTCGGGACAACGCCATCCTCGTCACGCCCGGTACGGGCGGCACCCGACACAGCCACGACGGCTACATCGGACCGGGCCGCGCCTTCGACACGGATCGCTACGTCGTGGTGGCTGTCGATGCCATCGGCGGTGGGACCTCGTCGCAGCCGAAGGACGGCCTCGGGGCTGAATTTCCCCGGTATGGCATCCGCGACATGGTTCGGGCTCAGCACGAGCTCCTCACCGAGGGCCTTGGCATCACCCATCTTCGCGCTGTCGGAGGCGCCTCCATGGGCTCCTTCCAGGCGCTCGAATGGGCGATCAACCATTCCGACATGGTGGACGGGATCGTGCTCATGGTGCCGTCAGCGCGGGCTCAGAACGTGTTCAAGGCCACCGTCAAGATGATGGTCGATATCATCATGCTCGACCGGCGCTGGAACGGCGGGCGTTACGAGCAGCAGCCGATTGATGGGCTTCGAACGGCGGGGGCCTTCTACTTCCCTTGGATCGTGAGCGAACCCTACCTGAACGGCCTCTCTGCGAAGGTGCTGCAAGAGCAGCTTGCAGCCGGTGCAGCCTCGTTCGAGAGCTGGGACGCGTGGGGGGTGATCCGTCGTTACCAGGCATCCGCGGACCACGACGTTTCAGAGCCGTTTGGGGGCAGCCTGGCGCAGGCTCTCGGGCGCATCCGGGCCGGAGTCTTGCTCCTTCCGTCCTCCTCGGACCGTCTTCTCGGGACTCAAGCTGCACGCGAGATCGCCAGCCTAGTGCCCCAGGCGGTCTATGCCGAGGTGCCCTCGGCTCAGGGACATCGTGCTTGGCGGCCGGTCCAAGGCTCACCGGAAACGGCCTTCACGACAGCTCGCATTCGCGAGTTCCTCGACCGCTTGAAGCCGCAACCATGAAGGTGTGTTCCGGGCCGAGTTGGCCCTCTGTCCCTTACAGCCGGCGGAGCTGCTCCAGGCGGCTTCCGGGGGAGCTTGAGCGATGGCAGCTACCCGGATAATCGGCTCGGCAGGTCCAGTGACGACGCCGGGGGAGTCAACGTAAGCGATGTACTCAGGCCAGGGTCTTGAGGTCTGGGACGTTTCAGGTAGGTCCAGGTCAGGAGTCCGTCGAGACGGCTTTGCGGGGGGCCTTGGACGACGCAGGTGATGACGTCGACCATGTAGGCGAACGGATCGACCCGTTCAGTTTGCGTTCAGCATCCTGATCTTTCTCCCATCGTGGGTCCGGGCCTCGACGAAGTCGTACGACCAGACGTGGTTCGGGCGCTCCGGCCGGAGCCGGACGCAAGATCCGTCGTTAAGCCAGAGGCGGCTCCGCTTTAGCTGCCTGGCGGGTACTTTGAGCCCCTCCCGCCGCCAGATCCGCTCGACCCGCTTCAGGTTCACCGTCCAGCCGGCCGACCGCAGCTACAATACCGTCCGGCCGCACTCGTCTCTCGGTTACGTGCCGCCTGCTCCAGAGGTCGTGCTGTGGGCGGCTGCGCAACCCCGACCAGCTCCGCCGCCCACCCCAGCCGTCGCGCTCAGGCCGACAATGCACTAACGTTCAACCCGGACCACCCGATGGGGGCTGGCCCCTCGCCTCCTGAACAACGAGGCCGTCGCGCACGAAGCGCCCGATCGTGCGCGTGCGAGCCGTGGGCGTGAGCCGATCCGGGAGGGTGAGCTTGCCGCTTCGCGAGGCGGCGTCGGTCAGGATCTTGGCTTCGATCTTGGTGAGCTGAAGGTCGAACATAGTGCTGATCTCCGGTCGAGCGACCGAACGGCCGCCCACCACCCTGTACCCCGCGATCGGCCAAAGGCCGGCGGGGCAACCACCAAGGAGCGTGTGCCACGTGACAGCGGGGCTCAGCCCGAGCGCGCGTCGGCGCGTTGCATGCGCCCGATCAGGCACATGGCGCCGTGCAGAGTCGCGGCCTCGCTCAAGAGTTCGTCCAGATCCATGGCGATCCTGAGCACCTCGCCTTCGGAGCAGCTGTCCGCGCACTTAATCGCCGTCTTCGCGATCGCGTCCGCGTCCGTCCGACGCTCGCGGATCTCGCCCAGACACGCCCTGATGTTCAGCTCCGTCCCGTTCAATCCGCTCTCGCGTCCGTGTCCGGCGGGGACCACAAATGCTCTGGTCGTGGCACTAGTCCAGCGGAAGATCGACGCCCTGCTACAAGGGCGCATTATGTCGGCTTCTGCCGGGGGAGCCGAGTTCGGCGCATCCGCTCGAGACTGCGGTTCAGGCCATGAACAATCCTGCAGGAAACCAAAGCAGGCCGGCTGGGCTTAGATCATCGATCAATGACGTCCGACAACGTCGTGCCTTGGACGACTTCGGGGCATCTTGGCTGCCTGAACTGGATTTGAGATGGACGGCAGCTTCCAATTCGGCATCGAGGAGGAGTTCTTCCTGGCCAACGCCATCACGCGGGGCACTCCGGACCGCTCGCTCGATGCGTTTCACGCAGCCGTTCATCGCAAGCTTCCCGAGGCTGAGCGCGAGCTGCTTCAGTCACAAATCGAGATCGCATCGCCGCCGTCCACCAGTTTCGCCGAAGCTCGCTCGGTCCTGAGCGGATTGCGGGAGCAACTCGCCGCTGTCGGGCGTGATCACGGGCTCCTGTTGCTGGCATCTGGCACTCACCCGCTGGCGCAGTGGAGCCAGCAAGAGGAGACCGAGAAGGCGCGCTACCAGGCCCTCACGGCAGAGATGCAGATGCTCGGCCGCCGCAACGTCGTGTGCGGAATGCACGTCCATGTGGAGGTGCCTGATCCCGACCGGCGGGTCGATCTCATGAACCGCCTCCTTCCCTACACGCCTCTGCTGCTCGCCCTCTCGGCATCCTCGCCGATCTGGCAAGGCCGCACGACCGGTTTGGCCGCCTACCGCCTGTCCGTGTGGGGTGAGATGCCCCGGACCGGCCTTCCGGAGTTGTTTCGAGACGTGGGCGAATATGAGCGGCTCGTCGCAACGATGATCAGCGCGGGCGCGATCAAGGATGCGAGTTTCCTGTGGTGGACCTTGCGCCCATCGATGCGCTACCCGACCCTCGAGCTTCGGGTGGCCGATAGCTGCACCAAACTCGAGGACACGCTCGCGATCGCGGCGCTGTATCGCTGCCTCGTCCGTCGGGTCGTCCGCGAACCCACGCTGAATGCGGGGCTCACGGGTGCCTCCCGCGCCATCGTATCCGAGAACTTGTGGCGAGCTCAACGGGACGGAGTTCGGGCCAGCTTCATCGACGAGGCGAGCGGCACATCGGTGCCGTGTTCGGAGTACCTGACATCACTCCTCGATCAGCTCGCATCGGACGCGGCGGAGCTCGGCTGCAACGCCGAACTGGACCGCAGTCGAGAGATCGTCGCGCACGGGACCAGCGCGGACCGTCAGCTCGCAATCCTTCAGCAGTTTGGCGGCTCCGATGATGCCTCTCACGCGTCTATGTCGGCCGTCGTGGATTGGATTGCCAGCACTACGGTGGGGCTTGTCACATCCAGTGGCCTTGCCGGGGCAGCTCGCCTGCCATAGCCCGCCGGCTACCCCTTCCCGCGTGACGTCATCCAACGGGCCGTCTGGATGTATCTGCGGTTGACGCTCAGCTATCGGGACGTGGAGGACCTGCTCGCCGAGCGCGGGACCGAGGTCTCTTACGAGACCCTCCGGCAGCCTGAGGGCATCAGATCTGGATTCAACCACTAGCTAGCGTTAATCGGCTTTCTCAGGTTGCTGCCATCGGAGCAGGTAGGTCTGCAGACGCCAGATCATGCTGGACAGGACGACGCCCACGATCATCAGCACGATTACGGCCACCATCATGCCGGAGGCCTCGCCCCGCGCCTCCGATTCGATGATGATCCTGCCGATGCCGCGCTCGGATCCGATGAACTCCCCGACGATCACACCGATCAGGGCGAAGGAGATGGCAGGCGACAGCGAGGCGAAAAGCCACGCCATCGTCGACGGGATGACGACCTTGCGGGTGATCTGCCACTCGCTTGCCCCCAGCATGCGGGCCGCCGCGACATAGCCCTGGTCGACCGCGCGGGCGCCGGCGAAGGTGTTGTAGAAGACCAGGAACACGACCACGATCCACGAGGTGACGATCTTCGAGTTGTCACCGATGCCGAACGCCAGCACGATGATCGGCGCCAGCGCGATCCGCGGGATCGAGTTCACGGCTGTGATGAAGGGCTGGAAGATGTCGCTGAGGCGATCTGACCTGCCGAGCACCAGGCCGAGGACGAAACCGGACGACACCCCGGTAAGGAAACCGAAGAACGTGTTCCGGAGCGTGACGCCGGTCGCGGCCCAGAGATTGTTCTCGTAGCGGGCGAGGCACTTGCCGAACGCGCCCTCCGACGGGAGCGTCCATTCGCCGAGACGCGACTTCAGGCAGCTGAGCGTCAGGAACGACTCGAAGATGTCGGATGGCTTGGACACGAAATATGGATCGAGCAGGTCGGGCACGAGCGCCGGGAACCGGGTGTGAAGGTCATAGCCCCACTGCCAGAGCGCGAGGATCGCGAGGCAGATCGCGATTTGCCAGCCGAGGTTCGACGCCGAGCGACGGGTCACGCGGCTCGGCTCTTGATGAACTCTTCTCCGAGCGAGTGCCAGATCCGGGTGAAGAGCTCCGCGTAGCGCGCCGTCTCCCGGAGCTTCACGGCATCGCGCGGGCGAGGGAAGTCGACCGCGAAGCTCTCCTTGATGCGACCGGGCCGGGCGGAGAACAGGATGATGCGGTCGGCCAGCGTCAGCGCCTCGCCGAGATCGTGGGTGACGAACAGCACCGTCTGCTTCTCGCGCTCCCAGATCTTCAGCAGCACGTCGTGCATGTCGATCTTGGTGTGGGTGTCGAGCGCGCCGAACGGCTCGTCCATGAGCAGGATCTGCGGCTCGACGACGAGCGTTCGCATCAGGGCCGCCCGCTGGCGCATGCCGCCCGAGAGCGAGGACGGGTACGCGTTCTCGAAGCCCTCGAGCCCGGCCTGACGGATGCTGGCCGCCACCCGCGCCGCCTTCTCGTCGCGGGACCGCCCGGAGAGCTCGAGCCCGAGCGCGATGTTGTCCGTGATCGTGCGCCAGGGAAACAGCGTGTCGCGCTGAAAGACGTAGCCGACATTCGGGTTCGCCTTGGCGGCGATCGACGGGACGTTGTCGATCAGGATCTCGCCGCCGCTCGGCCGCAGCAAGGTCGCGATCATGTTGAGGACCGTGCTCTTGCCTGAACCCGACGGCCCGAGCAGAGCCACGAACTCGCCGCGCCGGATCGTGAAGGAGACGTCCTTCACGGCTTCGACGTCGGCTGCGCCAAGGCGATAGGTCTTCGAGAGGCACCGCACATCCACCCGGACCGGCTCCGGATTCATGTCCGGCTGCGAGCTCGAGAGGGGCTGGTCATGCCGGGAACCGCTTAGGCCGGGAACTGCTTCTTGGCCGCCTCGACGAAGCTCGGCACCACGACCTGCTCGACGGTGAGCGGCTTGATCCCGGTCATCTCCCGGAACCAGACCTTCGATCCGCGCGCGAAGCTCGCCGGGTCGACGATGCCGTCGAAATCGGTGATGCCCTTCATGATGCCGATCTCGAACAGGTTCGACTCGCGCGACGTCGAGCCGAGAAAAGGCTCGACGACCTCGAAGATCTCCTCCGGTGAATGTGACTTGATCCATTGGGTCGCGCGCCAGAGGGCGGTCACGAAGGCCTGGATCTTCGGCGGGTCTTTGTTGATCGTCGCCTGGATGGTGAAGTGCGAGGTCGCCGGCACCTTGCCGCCGATCACCTTGTTCCAGTTCTCCTCGCTCGAGCCGTTATAGAGCAGCGCCCCCCACCCCCGTTCGGTCGCGTCCCGCAGGAGCGACGGGGAGTTCACGAGCAGGTCGATCTGCTTCGTCTTCAGCGTCCCCAGCATCGTCTCGACATCGCCGGCCCCGACCCAGGTCACCTTCCGGTCGAGGTCGAGCTGCTCCATGTAGTAGGATCCCCAGACGTGATTGGTGCCGCCGATGGAGGAAACGCCGATGATCGGCTTGCGGCCGTCCGGCCGTTTCCAGTCGGCGAACTTCTGCAGGGTGTCGATGCCCGCGTCGGCCAGGTCCTTTCGGATGATGAACAAGACGCCGTTGTTGCGCGTATCGACGGGCATGAGCACCCGCCCGGCTCGCCCCCGGTTGGCGAGCTGCATGGGGTGAGTGACGTCGCCGATGCCGATGTCGCCCTGCCCGGACGCCACGAGCTCGCGCGTCTTCACGCCGTTGCCGCCCTGGGTCATCTTGCAGTCGAGGCCGGCCTCCTTGAAGAACCCGCCGCGATCGGCCACGAACTGGGCCTGGTAGATGGAGACCGCGACCGGGTAGATCGCCCGCCCCTCCATCGCCGCCGCCTTGGCGCGACCGAGCATCAGCGACGCCCCGCCCGCCCCGGCGACGCAGATCAGGGAACGTCTCGTCAAGATCGCGGTCATGTGTGCACCCCTTGGCGGCGGGCATTCGTGTCGAGCGCCTCGAGCACCGCATCGCCCATCTGGCCGGTCGAGCACGTCGTCCCGCCCGGCTCGGCGATGTCGGCCGTCCGTGCGCCGGCCGCGAGGGCACAGGATACCGCCCGCTCCAGCAGGGCGGCGTCGTCCGGGCGCTTCATCGTCGTGCGGAGCAGCATCGCGACGCTCAGGATCGACCCGAGCGGGTTGGCGATGCCGCGGCCCGCGATATCCGGCGCGCTGCCGTGGACCGGCTCGTACAGCGACTTGCGCTGCCCGTAGCGGCCCTCCGGCCCGAAGGACGCGGAGGGCAGCATCCCGAGCGACCCGGCCGCCATGGCGGCGCAATCCGACAGGATGTCGCCGAAGATGTTGCAGGTCACCACGACGTCGAACTGTGCCGGCGCGCGGACGAGCTGCATCGACGCGTTGTCGACATACATGTGCGACAGCTCGACATCGGAGAACTCGGCCCGATGCAGCGCGATCACCTCCTCGCGCCAGAGGACGCTCGATTCGAGCACGTTGGCCTTGTCGACCGAGCACAGGCGGCCGCGCCGGCTCCTGGCCAGCTCGAACGCGAAGCGGGCGACCCGCTCGATCTGGTCGGTCGTATAGGACTGCGTGTTGAACCCGCGGCGGCGGCCGTCCGGCAGCATCTCGATGCCGCGCGGCTCGCTGAAATAGATTCCCGCGCTGAGCTCCCGGACGATGACGAGATCGACGCCCTCAAGGACCCGCGCCTTGAGCGGCGCCGATCCCGAGAGCGCCGGATCCGCCTTCACCGGCCTTACGTTGGCATAGAGGTCGAGGCTGCGGCGGAGCGCGAGGAGGCTTCCGGCCTTGCGGGCTTCGGCCGGCACGTCCGTCGTTTCCGGCCCCCCGGTCGCCCCGAAAAGGATCGCGTCCGATCCGTCGATCGCCGCTCTGGTCTCGTCCGGCAGAACCTTCCCGGTTTGCAGGTACGGCTCGACGCCGTAGGCCGCCGCCTGCATCGCGAGCGGAGCGGATCGGCGCGCCGCGAACCAGTCGAGGACACGGCACGCCTGCGCCGTCACCTCGGGCCCGATGCCCTCGCCGCCGATGACCGCAACCTTCATCAGGTTGGTTGGTGCAGGCATGCCGCTGCTCCGAGGCGATAGATCCAGGGCCGCTCCCCGCTGTCGCGCGCCTGGAAGGCCGCGATCCTGTCCTTGCGGAGAAGCGTCATCCCGATCTCGTCGAGCCCGTCGAGAAGGGCCGCCCGACGGCGCGGCTCGACCGCAAAGCCGTGCCGCTTGCCGGACGGCGACATGACGACGCCCTCTCGGAGATCGATGGTCACCCGGCCGGCGCCCTGGCTCTCCGCAACCTCGCGGGCAAGGCCTTCCACGATCTCCGCATCGAGCGTCACGGGCAAGAGGCCGTTCTGGAAGCAGTTGCTGTGGAAGATGTCGCCGAAGCTCGATCCGACGACCGCCCGGATACCACGCTCGGCGAGCGACCAGACCGCGCCCTCGCGGGAGGAGCCGCAGCCGAAGTTCGGGCCGGTGATGAGGATCTCCGCCTCGCGGTAGGGCGGACGGTTGAGGATGAACTCCGGGTTTTCCTGTCCATCCGGGAGATAGCGGAGCGAGGAGAACGCCCAGGGCCCGAGCTTGCCCCGAGTGTCGTTGCCGACGAGCCGGTCGATCGGGATGATGACGTCGGTGTCGACATTCGCCCGCATGATCGGCGCGGCGATGCCGGTCAGGGTGGTGAACGGGTTCATGGGTTCACCTGGAGATCACGGACATCGGCGATGGCGCCCCGGATGGCGGCCGCCGCCGCCATGGCCGGGCTCGCGAGATGGGTTCTGGCCCGCGGGCCCTGCCGGCCGATGAAGTTGCGGTTCGAGGTCGACACCGAGCGCTGGCCCGGCGGCACCTGCTCCCCGTTCGCTGCGAGGCACATCGAGCAGCCAGGCTCCCGCCACTCGAAGCCCGCCTCCACGAAGACGCGGTCGAGGCCTTCGGCCTCGGCGTCGCGCTGCACCGCCTCGGAACCCGGCACCACCCAGGCCCGGACGCCCGTCGCGACGTGCCGGCCGCGGGCGACCTCCGCGGCCGCCCGGAGGTCGCTGAGGCGGCTGTTGGTGCATGAGCCGATGAACACCCAGTCGATGGGCGTCCCCTTGATCGGGTCGCCGGCCCGAAGACCCATGTAGTCGAGCGCCGTCTCGATGGCGCCGCGTCGGGCCGGGTCGGCGATGGACGCGGGGTCCGGTATCCTGCCGTCGACCCCGACGACATGCTCCGGGCTGATGCCCCACGTGACCTGCGGCTCGATCGCGGACACGTCGACGGTGACCTCCCGGTCGTACACCGCGTCGGGATCGCTGCCGAGCTTCCTCCAAGCTTCGACCGCGAGGTCCCACAATCTGCCCTTCGGGGCGAACTCTCGGCCCTTCAGGTAGGCGAAGGTGGTCTCGTCGGGTGCGACCAGCCCCATCTTGGCTCCCGCCTCGACGGACAGGTTGCAGATCGTCAGGCGCCCCTCGACCGGCATCGACCGGATCGCGCTTCCGGCGTACTCGACCGCGTAGCCGGTGCCGCCCGCCGCCCCGATCTCGCCGATCAGCGCGAGGATCAGGTCCTTGGCCGTCACTCCGGGGCGCATCGCGCCCTCGAAGTTGACCCGCATCGTCTTCGGCCGGCGCTGGATCAGGGTTTGCGTGGCGAGGACGTGGACGAGCTCGCTCGAACCGATGCCGAAGGCGAGCGCGCCCACCCCGCCATGCGTGCAGGTATGGCTGTCGCCGCAGACGATCAGGCTGCCCGGGAGCGACAGGCCAAGCTCGGGCCCGATGATGTGGACGATCCCCTGCCCGCCGGCGAGGTCGAACATCCGGATCCCGGCGGCCTCGGTCTCGGCCCTCAGCGCGACGAGTAGGGACCGCCCCTTCTCGATCGTCCCGGCGCGGCCGGGCGCGCTCGACAGCGCGTGATCGGGTGTCGCGAAGGTCAGTTCCGGGTTTCGCACCGGAAGCCCGCGCGCCTTCAGGTCAATCAGGCCGCGCGATCCGCCGAGATCGTGAAGGAGGTGACGGTCGATCGCCAACAGAACCGTATCGTCGCCGAGCTCGTCGACGACGTGCATGTCCCAGATCTTCGCGAACAGCGTGCGGCCGCTGCCCAGCATGGACGTTTCCTCATGTGCCAACATCCATCGAGGGATGCCGTCCGTGACCCGCTGCTCCGCCCCACACAAGCGGCGAGGGATAGCGAGAACCGGCACGTTACACCCGCGGTATCGGGACGGGCAATCCTAACAATCGAGCGCGTCGAAGGCGACGTCGATCTGGAAGATGTCTATGACGCGGAGCGTCATCTGCTTTATGCCGCGTAGACCCGAGCACGTGACGAAGTGCTTTTGTCGGCTGCCGAGCCGGCTTCGGAGTTCCTGAGCGACTTAAGCGGGAGGGGATAGGAGGGCTCCATGCTGACCAGCACGCTGATCCGGAAATCGGCCTGCCCCCACGATTGCCCGAGCGCCTGCTTTCTCGAGGTCGAGGTCATGGACGGCGAGCGCATCGGCCGGATCCGAGGGGCGCGCGACAACAGCTACACGGCTGGCGTCGTGTGCGCCAAGGTGGCCCGCTATGCCGAGCGGGTCGAGCACCCCGACCGCCTCACGCAGCCGCTTCGGCGGACGGGGCCGAAGGGTTCTGGGCAATTCGCGCCGATCGGCTGGGACGAGGCGCTCGACGAGATCGCAGAGGAGTTCGACCGAGCCGAGGGACGCTGGGGCGCCGAGGCCGTGTGGCCGTACCATTCGGGCGGCAACATGGGCATCGTGCAGCGCTGGGGACTCGACCGCCTCCGCAACGTCAAGCGCTACAGCCGGCAGCAGACGACCATCTGCATGACCCCGGCCGAGTCGGGCTGGAAGGCGGGCGTCGGCAAGCTCGTCGGCCCGGATCCACGCGAGATGGCCGAGTCCGACCTGATCGTGTGCTGGGGCGGCAACCCGGTCTCGACCCAAGTCAACGTGATGACGCATGTCTCACGGGCGCGAAAACGCGGCGGCGTGTTCGCCGTGGTCGACGTCTATCGGACGCCGACCGTCGAGGCGGCCGACGTAGCGCTCATCCTGCGGCCCGGAACGGACGCCGCGCTCGCGCTCGGCATGATGAACGTGCTTCTCGCCGAGGGCATGGTCGATCGCGAGTACCTCGCTCGCTTGACCGATTTCGACGACGAGGTCGAGCGTCACATCCGAAGCCGCCATCCGGCCTGGGCCGCCGCCGTGACGGGACTGCGGGAGAGAGAGATCGTCGACTTCGCCCGGCTCTTTGGGCGTACCAAGCGCTCCTTCCTCCGAGTCGGCTTCGGCTTCACTCGCACCCGCAATGGCTCGGCCGCCATGCACGCCGTGTCCTGCCTGCCGGCGATCACCGGCGCCTGGACCGAGCGCGGCGGCGGCGCTTTCTTCCTGTCCTACGACAAGGAGACCTGGGGCATCGACACGACGCTGATCCACGGCCTGGACGCGATCGATCCGTCGGTCCGGATCCTAGACCAGTCCCGGATCGGCGCGGTCCTGACGGGCGAGGCGGAGGCCTTGGCGGGCGGCCCGCCGGTCGCCGCGATGCTGATGCAGAACGCGAACTCGGCCGTCGTCGCGCCCTCCTCGGCCAAGGTCCGGGCGGGGTTGTCGCGCGAAGACCTGTTCCTGGCCGTGCACGAACAGTTCATGACGCCGACGGCGCGGTTCGCCGACATCCTCCTGCCGGCCACCACCTTTGTCGAGCAGGACGACATGTATTTCGGCCTCGGCCACACGTACCTGACCCACGGCCCGAAGCTCGTCCCGGCGCGCGGCGAGGCGAGGTCCAACCACGATGTCGTCTGCGCGCTCGCGCACAGGCTCGGCTGCGACCATCCGGGGTTCCGGATGAGCGAGGCGGAGCTCCTCGACGACGGCCTCGCCCGGGCCGGATTGCCGCGGCTGGCCGCCGTCGCGCAGGAGGGCTGGATCGACCGCGCCCAGCCCTTCGCGACGGCGCATTTCCTCGAAGGCTTCCCGCAGCCGGACGGGCGCTTCCACTTCAAGCCCGATTGGGCGAGCGTCGGCCCCGGCTACGTCCGCATGCCGCGCCTCCCCGACTGGAGCCCGGATTACGAGCGCACCGACGACCGGCATCCCTACAAGCTCGTCTGTCCGCCGGCCCGGAACTTCCTCAACACCACTTTCAGCGAGACGCCGACAAGCCAGGCCCGGGAGGTCGAGCCGCGCGTGCGCCTGCATTCGCGGGCGGCCGAACGTGAGAATGTGCGGGCCGGCGACCGGGTCCGGATTGGAAACGGACGAGGCTCGGTCCTGCTCGCGGCCGAGATCGACGACGGCCAACAGGGCGACACGCTCGTGGTCGAGGGCATCTGGCCGGACGAGGCCTTCGCCGAGAGGCGCTGTATCAATCACCTCATCGGCGACGATGCCGTGCCGCCGAACGGCGGCGCCGCCTTCCACGACATCGCCGTTTGGATGAGGGTTGAGGCGGCCGAGCCGCTCTGAGGAGACACGCCGATATGCCCTACGTCACCGCCGATGATGGCGTCCGCCTCTATTACGAAGAGGCCGGCAGTGGTCGCCCCTTGGTCCTGGTCCACGAATTCGCGGGCGATCTGCGCAGTTTCGAGCCTCAGCTGCGCCATTTCGGAAAGCGCTACCACACGATCGCCTTCAACGCCCGCGGCTTTCCGCCCTCGGATGTCCCCGAGCAGGTCTCGTCCTATTCCCAGGCGCGCGCCGCCGACGACATCCTGTCGGTGATCGACGGAATCGGAGAGGATCGCGCCCACGTCGTCGGCCTGTCGATGGGCGGTTTCGCGACGCTGCATTTCGGGCTCAGGCACCAGGATCGCGCACTTTCGCTCTGCATCGGGGGCTGCGGCTACGGGGCAGAGCTCGACAAGCGAGACAGCTTCCGGTCGGAGGCCGACATCATCGCGGGCTTCATCCGGGATTCGGGCATGGAGGCCTTCGCGGAGCGCTACGCCTTCGGTCCGACCCGCGTGCAGTTCGAGAACAAGGACCCGCGCGGCTTCGCGGAATTCAAGCAGATGCTGTCCGGGCACTCGGCCCTCGGCTCCGCCAACACGCAGGCCGGCGTCCAGAAGGAGCGCCCGTCCCTCTATCATCTCGTCGACGAGATGAAGCGGATCACGGTCCCGACCCTGATCATCACCGGCGACGAGGATTGGCCCTGCCTCATGCCCGGCATCCTCATGAAGCAGACGATCCCGTCTTCGGCGCTGGCCGTGATCCCCAATGCGGGTCATGCGATCAACATCGAGGAGCCGGACGATTACAACCGGATCGTGGGCGAGTTCCTGGCGCAGGCGGAGAGCGGGCGCTGGCCGATGCGCGACCCGCGCTCGATCAGCGCCTCGATCACCGGCATGAGGCCGTGAGCCGCCCCTGAACGCAGCCGAAACGGGTTCAGCGCCCGAGATAGGAGCTGAGCACGACAGGGTTGTCGACGAGCCCCGCCGCCGGTCCCGAGAAGGCGATCTCGCCGCTCTGCAGGATGTGCGCGTATTCCGCGACGGCCGCCGCGACCCCGATATTCTGCTCGACGAGGAGGATGGTCAGGCCGCGAGCGTTCAGCGCCAGGATCGCGTCGACCATGTCGCCGACGATCGCGGGCGCGAGCCCGGCGGAGGGCTCGTCCATCAGGAGGCAGCGCGGCCGCGCCATCAGCGCCCGCCCGATCGCCACCATCTGCTGCTCGCCCCCGCTCAGCGCGCCCGCAAGCCGCCGGCGGTTCGGGACGAGCTTCGGGAAGAGGGCGAACACGTCGTCGAGGTCGTCCCGGATGCCGGCCCAGTCACGGCGGGTCGCGGCCCCGAGCTCCAGGTTGTCGTCGACGCTCATGCTCGGCCAGACCTCTCGGCCCTGCGGCACCTGCACGATGCCGCGCCGGACGAGGTCGCGAGCCGACAGCCCCGCGCATTCGGCGCCTTCGAACCGGATCGAGCCGGCCGCCGCGGGCACGATTCCCGCGAGCGTGTTGAGCATTGTGGTCTTCCCCGAGCCGTTGCCGCCGAGGAGCGCCACAATCGAGCCCGCCGCCACGCTGAAGGTGACGTCGCGAAGGACCTCGGTCACGCCGTACGCGACCCTAAGATGCTGAATGTCGAGCAATGAGCCCTTTCCCGAGATAGGCCTCGACGACGCCGGGATCGTTGCGGACGCTGTCCGGATCGCCGTCCGCGATGATGCGCCCGGAGCTCATGACGGTCACGCGGTCGCAGACGTCCATCACCAGCCGGATCACGTGCTCGATCAGGATGAGGGTGACGCCCTTCTCGGACCGGATGCGGCGGAGCAGGCGATCGAACTCTTCGAGCCGGTTAAGGCTGAGCCCGACAGCGGGCTCGTCGAGAAGCACGACCTTGGGCTCGCTCATCAGCGTTCGGGCGATCTCGATCACGCGCTGCTGGCCGAAGGACAGCTCCGTTCCGTACCGGTCCGCAAAGGCCGACATGCCGACGAAGTCGAGCGCATCCCGGGCCGCCCGTTCGATAGCCGCCTCCTCGCAGGAGGCCCGGCCGAGCCGGAAGCCGGAGCTGAACACGCCCGACACCGTTCGGCGGTGGAGGCCCGTCATCAGGTTCTCGAGCACGGTCATGCCCCGGAACAGCTTCGAGGTCTGAAAGGTGCGACCGAGCCCGCGCCTGGCGATCTCGCTCGGCTTGTGGCCGCCGATCGAGACCCCGTCGAGCCGGATCTCGCCCCGGCGCGGCGCATGGATGCCGCTGATCACGTTGAGGAGGGTGGTCTTTCCGGCGCCGTTCGGCCCGATGAGGCCGCGGATCTCGCCCGGCGCGACGTCGAGATCGATGCCGTCCAGGACCTTGACTCCGCCGAACTGGACGGACACGCCACGGATGCTGAGGGCTGGCTCGCTCACGCAGCCCGCCTGCTCCCGAGAGCCGGCACGGCCGGCACGGCCGGCGGCGCTCCGTGCAGGGGCTCCTCCCACCCGCGCAGCCGGCGCTTCAGGACAGAGACGAGCCCCCCGCGCAGGAAGATCACGAAGGTGATCAGGAGGCCGCCGAACACGATCTCCTGCGCGCCCTTGAACTCCCGCAGAAGCTCCAGGAGCAGGATGATGATGCCCGCGCCGAGAACCGAGCCCGCGATGGAGCCGAGGCCGCCGACCACGATCATTGCCTTCTGGAGCACCATCTGGAAGAGGTCGAAGCCCTCGGGCGAGACGAAGTTCAGCAGCTGCGAGTAGAGGCCGCCCGCGAGCCCCGCGAAGAGGCCGCTGATGCCGAAGGCGAGCGCCTTGTAGCGCAGGAGATCGACCCCGAGCGATTCCGCCGCGACCTCGCCGTCCCGCACGGCCACGAAGGCCCGGCCGATCCGGGACGAGACGATGTTCTGCGACACGAGGGTGAGCGCGGTCGCGAGGACGAGGCTGAGATAGTACAGTCCGACGGGCTTCCCGACCGGGAGCGGCGCGAAGGAGATCGGCGGAGCCTTGAAACCGCCGGCCCCGAACGTGACCGGCTCCCAGTGCAGGAACACCCATTGGGTGAATTGCGCGAAGGCGAGCGTCGACAGGGCGAGATAGAGGCCGCTCTGGCGCAAAGCGGGGAGCGAGATGAGGAGGCCGACCGCCATCGCGATGATCGCACCGGCCGGGAAGGCGAGAAAGAACGGCCAAGCGAGATGGACCTGGAGCAAAGCCGTCCCATAGGCGCCGATGCCGAACATCGCGGCGTTGGCGAAGGCGAGCTGCCCCGCATAGCCAACCAGGATGTTGAGCCCGATCGCGAGGAGCACGTAGATCAGGACGAGGTTACCGACGAAGAGCTGGTAGGGGTTGGCGAAGGCTGGCACCACGCCCGCGACAATAAGCAGGCTCAGGAGGACGGAGCGCCGCGACAGGAGGGCCATCTTAGACCCACCGCTCCTTGTAGAAGCTGAGGAGCCCGGTCGGCCTGACGATGAGGATGATCATGATCATGACGAAGGGTGCGACCTCCATCATGGACGAATGGATGTAACCGCCCGCCAGGGCCTCGATGATCCCGACCAGCATTCCGCCCAGGACCGCGCCGCTGAGGCTCGTGAGCCCACCGAGCACGGCGGCCGCGAAGCCCTTGATGAAGAAAGAGAATCCCATATCGGGGTAGAGGAGCGTGAGCGGGGCCGCCAGCACCGCGGCCGCGGCTGCGATCGCCGTCCCGGTCCCGAAGGCGAGCGTGTAGATGCGCTCGACCTGGATCCCGACGAGGGTCGCGGCCCTCGGGTTGTCGGCGGTCGCCCGCATCATCTTGCCGGCGCGGGTGAAGCGGAAGAAGGCCGCGAAGGCGGCCATGATCGCGACGGCTCCCGCGAGCGCCGCCATCTGCTGCGGCACGACCATGATGTCCCCGATCATCATCGGGTCGGGCGAGGTGATCGGCGGGAAGCTCAGATAGTCGCCCTTCCCGCCCCAGATCGTGCGGGCGAGACCCCGTAACACGAAGGCAAGGCCGACGGTCGCGAGGACCAGGCTAACGATATCCGTCTTCGCGAGCGGCCGGAACGCGATGCGGTCTGTCGCCGCCCCGAGCGCAAACCCGGCCGCGACCGCGACCAGGAAGGCGATCGGGTAGGCGATCCCGAACTGGACGTGGACCATCCAGGCGACGAAGCCGCAGAACATGAACAGCTCGCCCTGGGCGAAGTTGATGACGCCCGTCGCCTTGTTCACCACTACGAGGCCGAGGGCGATGAGCGCGTATAGCGCGCCCGTCGTGACCCCGCTCAGCAGGAGATAGCTGAAGAGCAGCAAGGCCGCGCTACTCGACGGTGGTGACGCTCAGAACCTTCACCGGGCCGCCGGGATCCTTGGCGATCCAGGCCGGCGACTTGTTGCAGCGGTGATCGGTCGCCGAGCAGCTGATCGGCCCGCCATAGACGTCGACCGAGAGGCCTTTCAGGTTCGTCAGCTCGGTCACGAGCTTCTCGCGCGTGAGGTCCGGGCCGGCACGCTTCAGCGCCTCCACCAGGACCTGGGCGCTGCCGATCCCGAACAGGTTGTAGACCGACAGCCTGTCCCCCGGGAACTTGGCCTCGATCAGCTTGCGCCACGTCTCGACGGCCGGATCTTCGGGCGTGTACTTGACCATCGACATGGTCCGGAACTTCGCGGTCGCGCCCGGCACCCCGACCTGATCCTCGAACGCGGCCGGATCGCCGATCCCGGTCTGGCCGAGCATCATCGGCTTGAAGCCAAGCTTCTGCGCATCCCTGGCGAAGATGGCGGCGGGCTTCGGGTAGAGCACGAGGATGACCACGTCGGCATCGGCCTGCTTCAGCCGAAGCACCTGGGCCGTCGCGTCGTTGGCATCCGGCGACATCTCCTCGTCGGCCACGAGCTTGACGTTCTTCGCCTTCAGCTCCTCCAGGAGCGGCGTGTAGCGTGCGCGACCCCAGGAATCCCGCATGGAGATGACGGCGATCTTCTTGCCTCCAGCGTCCTGCGCGAATTTCACCTGAGCCTTGCTCTCGATCGCCGAGGTGGTGGCCGCGCTGAAGATGGTGCGGGCGGGCGGGGTGGTGATGCCATCATGCACGGAGGCCGACACGAGGAACGGCACCTCAGCCTTCTCGATCGTCTCGCGGGCTGCGAAGGTGGCGTTGCTGCAGCCGCCTCCGATGAGCGCGAAGACCTGGTCCTGGTGGATGAGCTTCTGGACCGCCCCGATCGCGCCGGCCGGATCGCAGCGGTCGTCCTCCCGGGTGAATTCCAGTTTGCGGCCATGAATGCCGCCCGCGGCGTTGACCTGATCGAACACGACCTCCATGCCGTTCATCACGAGCTTGCCGTAGAGGTAGCCCGGACCCGTCAGGGCGCCGAAGGCCCCGAGCTTGATCGTGGTCGCGGTGAGGCCGGGCTGCGTCTGCGCACCGGCTTGCCCGCAGGATAGAGCTGCCGCGAAGGCGGCTCCCAGCGTGATCGAAGTTCGCGTCATCGTTCCTCGCCCTCTCGTTTCACTGTTGCAGGACTGCTCGCTCCGTCAGCCAGCTTCGGACAAAACCTCGGCGGTGTGTTCCCCGAGCCGGGGAGCCGCGCGTCGGACGGCTCCCGGCGTCGCCGAGAGCTTCGCGACCACGCCCAACGTCTTCAAGCGTCCCGCGGAGGGATGGTGGGTCTCGACGACCATGCCACGGGCGAGGACATGTTCGTCGGCCAGGATCTCGTCCGAGGCAAGCACCGGGCCACCCGGGATTCCGGCGCCGTCCATCGCGTCGAGCCAATGCCGGGACGGCATCCGTAGGAAAACCTCGCTCAGGATGCCGACGAGCGCATCGTTGTTGCGGACCCGATCGGCGTTGCTCCGGAAGCGCTCGTCGGTCGTGAGGTCCGGGCGGTCGAGGAGACGGCAGAGCCTCTCCCAGAAGTTCTGCTGCGCCGCCCCGACCGTGATCCAGCCATCCGCCGTCTCGAAGACTTCATACGGGGAGCTGCCTCGGTGACCCTGGCCGAGCCGCGGCGGGCGCTCGTTCAGGGCGAAGACATGCGCCGCCTCATAGACGCCGAACGACAGGACCGAATCGAGGAGCGACGCCTCGACAAATTGGCCCCGGCCGGTCCGATGCCGGGCTTCGACGGCGCTCAGGATGCCGACGGCGAGGTGCATGCCAGCCGCGACGTCCGAGATGGCGATCGGCATCCGGTAGGGTGGTCCGTCCTTCGGGCCGCAGAGGTTCATCAATCCAGACATGCCTTGCGTCACGAGATCGAAGCCGCCCCGGTCGCGGTAGGGACCGGTCTGGCCGAAGCCGGAGATCGCGCCCACGATCAGGCGGGGATTGCGGGTCGAAAGCGTCGCCCAGGACAGGCCGAGGCGGTCCAGCGTCCCGGGCCTGAAATTCTCGATCAGGATGTCGGCGCTGTCGACGAGGCGGAGCATCGCCTTCCGGCCTTCCTCCGACTTGAGGTCGAGCACGACGGAGCGCTTGTTGCGGTTCCACAGCATGAAGGGAGCGCTCTCGCCCGCGACGTAGGGCGGCATGGCTCGCGCCTCGTCGCCGCCGCCCGGCTTCTCGATCTTGACGACGTCGGCACCGTGATCGGCGAGCAGCATGCCGCAATAAGGTCCGGACAGATGGCTCGACAGCTCGAGGACCCCGAGACCTTCCAGTGCGCCGCTCATCCCGAACCCGCGCCTCGTATATTGTACGCAAAAAAAGACCGTCCCATACTGCCGTTCCGCCGGCAAGGTGGATGATCCCCCGCCGGGAAGAGGCATGGTGTGAGCGAAGACATTCTGATCGCGCAGGACGGCGGCATCGTCACCGTGACGTTCAACCGTCCGGGGAAGCGGAACGCGGTTCGGCTCGCGATGTGGCGCGCGCTCGAGCGGGCCTTCGTGGACCTTCGCGACGATGCCGCGATCCGGGCCGTGATCCTGACGGGTTCAGGCGAGCATTTCTGCGCCGGCGCCGATATCTCGGAATTCGGCGAGGTCCGATCGGACGTCGGTTCGGGGCGGGTCTACGAGGCCGCGACCGAGGCCGCTACGATCGCCATCCGGGACTTCCCCCGGCCGACGATCGCGGCGGTGTCCGGCTTCGGGGTCGGGGGCGGCTGCGGCCTCGCGCTTGCCTGCGACTTCAGGGTGGGCGATCGGACCACCCGGATGGGCATTCCGGCCGCGCGGCTCGGCATCGTCTACTCGCCGCTCGATTGCGGCCTCCTCCACCGGCAGGTCGGGCTCGCCAGCGCCAAGCGCGTCCTATTCTCCGGCCGCTATTTCCCGGCCGATGAGTGCCTCCGGATGGGGCTTCTCGACACCCTGGCGGATGTTGCTCTGGAGGGGGCGCGCGACCTTGCGGCCGAATTTGTCGGCGGAGCCCCGCTGTCCCTCAAGGGTTCGAAGGTCATTCTCGAGGCCCTCGACGCGAACGCCGTGGTGGAGCGCCGCGCCGAGATCGACGGCCTGATCGACGGCGCGATGGCGAGCGAGGATTTCCGGGAAGGCTCGCGCGCCTTCCTCGAGAAGCGCGCGCCCGTCTTCAGCGGCCGATGAGAGAGGCGACGCGATGAGCTGGCTCGGCGTGGATGTCGGCGGCACGTTCACCGACCTCGTCCTCTACGATCGCGACACGGCGCGGCTCGACATCCTCAAAACTCCCTCGACGCCCCGCAACCAGGCGGACGGCATCCTGACCGGCATGGGCCGGCTCGGCCTCGACGCGGCGTCGCTCGATCGGTTCGTGCACGGCACCACGGTCGCGACCAACACCGCCCTCGAGCGCGACGGGGCGTCGCTCGCGGTCCTGACCACGGCCGGGCACAAGGACGTGCTCGTCGTCGGCCGCGGCAATCGGATGGCGATGTACAACATCAAGGCGCCGCCGATCCGGCCCCTTTTGCCGCGCTCGCGCTGCTTCGAGGTCGACGAGCGGGTGAGGGCCGACGGAACGGTGCTCCGGGCCCTGGACGAGGAGCAGGTCGAGCGACTCGCGGACCGCCTCGCGGCCGAGGGCGTCGAGGCCGTTGCGATCTGCTTCCTCCATGCCTACGCCAACCCCGATCACGAGCGCCGTTGCGCCGCCATCGTCAGCCGCCGCTTGCCGGATGCGGTCGTGGCGACTTCGGCCGAGGTGCTGCGCGAGTATCGGGAATACGAGCGGTTCTCGACCACTGCGCTTAACGCCTATGTGGCGCCCCGCATGAGGCGCTACCTCGGGGACTTGCGGGCGCAGCTGTCGCGATCGGGCTTCACAGCGCCTCTCACGGTCATGACATCGAACGGCGGCGCGCTGCCGGCCGGGCGCGTCGAGGACCTCCCCGTCCTGTCCATGCTGTCCGGCCCGGCCGCGGGCGTCATCGCGGCGGGCCATATCGGCATGGAGGCCGACATCCCGGACCTCATCACCTGCGACATGGGCGGCACCTCGACCGATGTCTGCCTCGTGCGGGGCGGCGAATACGGCATGACGACCGACGGGCGGGTCGGCGCCTTCCCGATCAAGATCCGGCAGATCGACATCAACTCGATCGGGCTCGGGGGCGGCAGCATCGCGGCGCTCGCCTCGGGCGGGTTCCTGACGGTCGGCCCGCGCTCGGCGGGCGCGTTCCCGGGCCCGGCCTGCTACGGACGCGGCGGCCAGGAGCCGACCGTCACCGACGCGAACCTCGTCCTCGGCCGCCTGCGGGCCGAAAGGCCGCTCGGGGGAGAGATCGTGCTCGATGCCGGGCTCGCGGAGGCCGCAGTCGAGCGTCTCGCCGAGGCGGTCGGGCTCGGCACAATCGCGATGGCCGAGGGGATCCTGCGCATCGCGACCGTCTCGCTCGCGAGCGCCATCAAGGAGGTGTCGGTGATGCGCGGCATCGATCCGCGCGATTTCGCGCTCCTTCCGTTCGGGGGGGCGGGGCCGCTGCACGCGACCGACGTCGCGGACGAGCTCGGCATGCGGATCGTGGTCGTGCCCCCCATGCCAGGCAACTTCTCGGCATTCGGCCTCCTCATCGCGGATACGCGCCGCGACTTCGTCAGGACGCAGGTCTCGCTGGCCGGCGCGACCACCGCCTCAGAGGTCCGCGCTTGCCTTCAAGAGCTGATCGAGGCCGGCAAGGCGGAGCTCGCGAATTCCGGCGTCGAGGCCTCTCGTCGCCGCTACGTCGCGAGCCTCGACATGCGGTATTCCGGCCAATCCTTCGAGCTCTCCGTCCCCTGCCCGGTCGACGTCGCCGACATGGCGACGATCGAGCGGCGCTTCGGCGAGGTCTATGCGGCCCGCTACGGCGGCACGACTGCCGCCGCCATCGAGATCGTCAGCTACCGGATCGCGGCCTGGGGACTGACGGAGAAGCCTGTCCTGCCGCGGCCCGCGGCGCCCGTGGCCGGCGACGCGGAGGCCGGGATCGAAACGGCGGCCGTCGTCTTCGGGGGCGAGCGCCGGGAAATTCTTATCCGCCGCCGCGATCGGCTGGCGCCAGGGTATAGCTTCGCCGGCCCCGCGCTCGTCGAGGAGGAGGGATCCTCGACCGTCGTCCCGCCCGGCTGGACCGCGTCCTGCGACGCGGTCGGCTGCCTCGTGCTGCGGCGCGCCTGAATGCCCGCGTTCCGATCGCCGTGCTCTCGCGTCCGACCGTCACCCGATCCGAGGGCCCGCCCGTCATGACCATCGACCCGATCACGCTGGAAGTCCTGACGCAGGCGCTGATCTCGACGGTGCGCGAGATGCGGGCGACCGTCTGCCGGACCGCGAGCTCGGTCGCGATCTACGACGCCAAGGACTTCTCCTGCGGCCTGTTCGCGCCCGACAGCCAGGTCGTCGCGCAATCGGAGGATATCGGCTCCCACGTCGTGCCGCTGCCCTGGTCGGTGCGCTCCGCGATGGCGAAGCTCGGCTCGTCGCTCGAGCCGGGCGACGTTCTCCTGATGAACGACCCGTATGCGGGCGGGACCCATCTCAACGACGTGACGGTCATCTACCCGGTATTCCAGGACGGCCGGCTCATCTTCTTTCCGGCCGTCCGGGCCCATTGGGCCGATGTCGGCGGCATGGTGCCGGGCTCGATGTCCGGCAAGGCGACGGAGATCTATCAGGAGGGCATCCGCATCCCGCCGATCAAGATCATCGAGCGGGGCCGAACCAACGAGGCGGCGCTCGAGCTCCTGATGTCGAACATGCGGGTCCCCGAGGAACGGCTCGGCGACCTGAACGCGAGCTTTGCGTCCTGTCGGGTGGCGGAGAAGCGGATCCTCGAGATCTGCGCCCGCTATGGCGTCGACCGGCTGCTCGAGGCGGTCCGTCTCGACCTCGACCGCGCCGAGGCCCGCATGCGGGCCAGCATCGAGGGCCTGCCGGACGGGACTTTCCATTACGAGGATTATCTCGAAACTTTCATGGGCGGCGTCTTCGAGCCGCTGCTTCTGCCCCTTGCGCTCACGATCCGGGGCGACCGCATGATCGCCGACTTCACGGGAGCCTCGCGGCAGGTCCCGTTTCCGGTCAACTCCACGGCGGCGGTCTCGGCCGCCTCCGTGTTCATCGCCGTGAAGTCGATCTTCGATCCGGCGGCGCCGCTCAACCAGGGCTCCTTCCGGCCGATCGAGGTGATCGCCCCGCCCGGCACGATCGTGAACGTCCAGCGGCCGGCGCCGGCCGGCTCGCACGGGGAGATCCGGAAGCGCGTCATCGCCACCATGGTTGGAGCGCTGTCGCAGGTCGCGCCCGACAAGGTCGCGGGCGATCTCTGCCGCACCTCCTTCCACAACCTCCTCGGCGGCTTCGATACCCGGGCCGGCCGCGAATGGGTCCATTACGAATGGTCGGCCGGCGGCAACGGCGCCTTTGCCGAGGATGACGGTCCGAGCGCGATGGCCCCGATCGATTGGGGCGACCTCGTCACCGTACAATCCTCCGAGGTCATGGAAATGCGGATGCCGCTCCTCGTCGAGACGTCGCGGCTTGCCGTCGATTCGGGAGGGGCCGGCCGGACGAGGGGAGGCCTCGCCATGCAGCGCGGCCTACGCGTACTGGCGCCGGAGGCCCGCTACTCGCTGCTGTCGGACGGCGCCATCGTGCCGGCTTTCGGCGTGCTGGGCGGCCTGTCCGGCTTCCCGGTCGGGTCCTGGATCGACCGCGACGGCGTGGTCGAGGATTTCGACAGCCCCGGCAAGGTCGCCGGACATCCGGTCGAGGAGAACGCGGTGGTGACCATCCGGTCCGCGGGCGGAGGCGGCTACGGCGACCCGCTGGAGCGGGACCCCGAGCGCGTCGCGCTCGATGTCCGGGAAGGCTATGTGTCGGACGAAGCCATGCACCAGCTCTACGGCGTCGTCCTGGACAGGCGCGGGCACGTCGACCCCGCCGGGACGGCGCGCCTGCGGACGCGTTTGCGAGAGGCGCGCTTCCACCTCACGGCCGTACTCGAACGCGACTCGTTCGAGGCCGGCCCGGTCAGCCGGCGTCGCGTGATGCGGCTCCATCCCGCGGATGCCCGCGCGGCCGCGATCGCGGCCGACGAGGTGGTGGAGATCGATGCCGGCCACGCGGCCGCTCTCCGCGGCTGGGCGAGGATCGATCCCGGCGTTGCGAGAGGCAGCCTGCCGATCGACGCGCGCGGTCTCGCGATCCTCAAGATCGACGCGGGCGACCGGGTCGAGCTGCGCCGGGTCCTGACCGCAATCCGCCCGCGCGTCGTGCTCGCGGAAGCCGCTGAGTGAGCCACGAGACCATCCTGGTCACGGGCCTCGGCGGCCTGATCGGAGGCGCGGTGGCGGTGCGCCTCTTCGGCGAGGGCCGGAGCGTGGTCGGCGCGGACCGGATGCCGACCGCCGGCCTGCCCTTTCCGGTCGTCGCGCAGGAACTGCCGGACGCCCATCGCTGGCATGAGATCGTCGCCAGCTTCGGAATCACGAAGGTCGTCCATGCGGGCGGCATCTCAGGCCCGATGCTCCTCCAAGACGCTCCGGCGCGCGCCTGCGACATCAACCTGAACGGCCTCGTCGGCCTCCTCGAGGCGGCCCGCATTCACGGGCTCGGACGGATCGTGTGGTTCTCGTCCATCACGGCCTACGGCGACCGGCCGAGCCTCGCGCCGGTCGAGGAAGACACCCCTCTCCTGCCGACCACGATCTATGCGGCCACGAAGGCCGCTGGCGAGGCGCTCATCGCCGGCTACGCCGCCGAGCACGGCGTCGACGCCGTCGCGCTCCGGGTCGCGTCCTGCTACGGGCCCGGACGGACGACCTCCTGCCTCATCCGCACCCTGGTGGAGGACGGGCTCGCCGCCCGGACGACCTCCGTGAGGGACCGGCCCGACCACACGCGCCAGCATGTCTTCGTCGACGATGTCGTCGACGCGGTCGTGGCCGCGCTCGACACGCCTGTTCTCACTCGGCGCGCCTACAATATCGGGCCTGGACGGGCGCAGCCGCTTCAGGAGATTGCGTCGGAGGTCCGCCTCGCCGTCCCGGGCGCGGCGGTCACCGTCAGCGACGACGGGCTCGCCTGGAACACCTTCGGGGTCGGCCCGCTCGTTATCGACGCCGCGCGGCGGGACCTCGGCTTCGAGCCCCGGACGTCCCTCTACGAGGGCGCGGCGCGGACGCGCGCCTGGGTCGAGAGCCGGGTGCCGGCCCCGTGAGCCTCTCCGACGACCTGCGCTTCGAGGGCCGGCGCGCCCTCGTGACCGGGGCGGCGAACGGCTTCGGGGCCGCCATTGCGACGCTCCTCTCCGAGCTCGGCGCCGACCTGGTCCTGGCCGATCGCGAAGACGGGCCCTTGCGGGAGATGGCGGGCCGACTCGGCGCCCTCCACCACATCTACGATCAGGCCGATTCCCGCACGATCGACGCTCTGGTGTCGGCCGCCGGGCCCGTCGACATCCTGGTCAATTGCGCCGGCATCCTGGTCGCGAAGCCGCTGCTCGAGACCACGGCCGCCGAGGCCCGTCACCTGGTCGACGTCGATTTTCTCGGCGTTCTCCACCTCATGCAGGGCGTCGGCCGCTCCATGGTCGAGCGACGGCGCGGAGTGATCCTCTCGATCGGCTCGCAGACGGCCTTCTGCGGTGCGGAGGGGCGCGGCATCTATGCGGCCGCCAAGGCGGCGCTCTCGCAACTGACGCGCACGGCCGCGGTCGAGTGGGGTCCCGCCGGGGTGCGGGTTCTCTGCCTCGCGCCCGGCCGCTCGCTCACCCGGATGACGGCAGAGACCGCGCGGCCCGGCTACGAGGGCGACCGGGGGCTCGCGCGTGTGCCGCTCGGACGCTGGGGAACGGCCGAGGAGGTAGCCAAGCTCGCGGTCGTCCTCGTTTCGGACGCTGCCAGCTACGTGACGGGCGAGACGGTGATCGCCGACGGGGGCTTTGTGCTGGGATGAGCCCCATCCGACCCCGATCCTCTGTCACGGCGGTTGCGGCGCGGGACCCGGGCGCGTCGCTCGCGGATTCGTGGGCCAGCGGCATCGTCAAGTTGAGGTTCCTGTCGCGAGCCGGTCGGCGGTCCGGACGATTTCAGGCTGCGGTCGTCGCGAGCCTCCATTGTTCATGAGCCTCGGCCCGGGACAGGCGGAGGGTCGGGCGGGAGATCAGATGGCGTTGGACGTTGAAGGTGTTCTGTCTCGCCGCCACAAGGACTCGCTTCTCGCTTCTGCCAATCGAGGTGGCTCTCCGACCTGCATGACTTCACGACTCTCCGACCCTCGACTGGCGTCGCGTGCCATAGCGCTTCGTCTTCTTCTCAATCTCGACCATCCGGCGACGGTTCGGTGGTGGTGACGACCCCGTAAGGAGTTTCGTAATGCCTCTCTTCGAGGTTGACGCCCGGCCCGTCGCGATCGACGACTAGGAAATTGGCGATCTTCCCGAGCGCGAGCAGAGGATGATGCCAGACGTTTGGGGCGTAGCAGACGCCCTGCCGGCCGCTGCCGCGAAAGACGAGCGGCGCGCCTGGCCGCCCGTCCTCGTCGGGGGCCACGGCGAGGAGCTAATCCGCGCCCGAAAGCGGCCAGAAGGCCTGGCTGCCTAGCGGATGGCGCTCCATAATCGCCAAGCGGAGCGGCAGCCGGATCGGCTCGGCCCGGAACAGGCTCACGACCGTTCTCGCACCCTCGCCCCGAACCTCGACGGCCGCGAGTGAATGAAAGCGCGTGCAGGTTCCGGCGTTGATCAGCCGGGTCTCGGCCCCTTTTGTCTCCAGGACCTCTCCGAACAGCTCAAAGCTGCCCTGGGTGAGAGGCCGGACGGCGAGCGCCTGGGTCATGCGTCCTCCTTGATCCCGTTCAGGGCCTCAGCGTGGCGTGCCGGTTCACGTCCTTGTAGAGGAGATAGCGGAATCGGCCTGGCCCGCCCGCCTAGCAGGCCTGCGGGCAGAATGCCCTGAGCCACATGTAGTCGCCAGCCTCGACCTCCACCCAGTCCTGGTTCAGCCGGTAGACGGCCTTGCCCTCCAGCACATAAAGGCCGTGCTCCATCACATGGGTCTCGGCGAAGGGGATGATCGCGCCGGGCTGGAAGGTCACGACCGTCACGTGCATGTCGTGGCGAAGGTCGGCCGGGTCCACGAAGCGGGTGGTCGCCCACTTGTCGTCGGCGCTCGGCATGGGCGAGGGCAAGATGTCGTTCTCGTTGGCCACGATGGCGTTCGGGCTGTCGAGACCCTCGACAGGCTCGTAGGACTTGCGGATCCAGTGAAAGCGGACCGGGGCCTCGCCGCGATTGCGTACCGACCAATTGCTCGAAGGCGGGATGAAGGCATAGCCGCCCGGCGCCATCCCGTAGGTCTCGCCAGCGAGCCGGAGGGTGAGCTCGCCCTCAACCACGAACAGCACGCCTTCGGCCTTGGCGTCCCTCCTTTCGGGATGACCGCATAGGCCTCCGTAAACACTGCGCGGTCGGTGAGAAGGTCCGTCTGCGGCGGGTGCCCCCCGGACGGGGCGTAATAGGAACGGTTTGGAAGGGTCAGTCTCGTCATTGGCGTCCTCGCAGGGCTGCTGGGTCGGTCGGCCTGTTGCGCAACCGAAACCGGCTGCGGGTCACTCCTCGGCAGCCTGCCCGGCAGGTGCGGGCCTGGGCCGAGCCAGAGCCCGAATCGCTCAGCCGGCCGGCATCCGATCGCGCAGCCGAAGCAGCCCGATCCGGTCGATCTGGGCGAGCGCCTCGGCCCGCTCGGTGACAAGGTTGTTGCTTACCCGGCGCTCAAAAGCGGCGAGGATCGCCTCCTTGCCCAGGCCCTTGACCGCGATGATAAACGGGAACCCGAACCGCGCGCGATAGGCATCGTTCAGATGCGTGAAACGGTCGAACTCGGCACAGGACAGGCGGTCGAGCCCGGCCGAGCCTTGCTCCCGGGCCGAGTCGGCTGTGAGCTCCCCGGCGAGCGCAAGGCGTCCGGCGAGGTCGGGATGGGCCAGGATCAGCGCCGTTTTCGCGTCCTCCGGCAAGGTCCGCATGGCGGCGACGAGCGCGCGGTGCAGCCCCTCAGCCGTGTCCTCCCCGGCTCCGAGGCCGGCCGCATGGGCCGCCTCGGCGATGACGGGCGTGTGCTCGAAGACATCGCCGAAGACCTCGACGAAGAGCGCTCGCCCCATCGCGCTCGGGCGCCAGCCGCCCTCCGGCGGATGCCGGCGCAGCCAATGGCGGGCGATGGCGAGCCGCGTCGCGACCCAAGCGCCGCCTTGGGCCTGCACGTGGTCGAGGAACCGCTCGAGCGCCGCCGCCCGGCCCGGGCGGCCGACGAGTCGGCAATGCAGGCCGACTGACATCATCGCCGGGCGGCCGTGGGCCCCCTCGGCCTGGAGCAGGTCGAAGCTGTCCTTCAGGTAGGCGAAGAACTGGTCCCCGGAATTGAAACCCTGCGCTGTCGCAACCGCATGTCGTTGACGTCGAGCGTATACGGTACGACGAGTTGCACCCGCCCGCCCGCCTTTATCCAGTATGGCAGATCGTCGGAGTAGGAATCAGCGAGATATAGGAAGCCGCCGTCCTCGATCCCGAGCCTGAGGGTGTTGGCCGAGGTGCGGCCCTGGTAAAGCCCGAGCGGGCGCGCGCCCACCACCTCCCGGTGCAAGCGGACCGCCTCGTCGATATGGGCGCGCTCCTCCTCGGAAGTGAAGTCGCGGTAATCGATCCACTTGAGGCCGTGGCTGGCGATCTCCCAGCCGGCCTCGTTCATCGCCGCGACCACCTCGGGGTTCCTGGCCATGGCGGTCGCGACCCGAATACGGTCAGCGGCAGGCCGCGCTTCGTGAACATTCGCCAGAGCCGCCAGAAGCCGGCGCGCGCGCCATATTCGTAGATCGACTCCATGTTGAGGTGGCGGAGCCCCGGCCAGGGCTGGGCGCCCATGATCTCGGACAGGAACGCCTCGGACGCGGCGTCGCCGTGCAGCACGCAGTTCTCACCGCCTTCCTCGTAGTTGAGGACGAACTGGACGGCGACGCGGGCGTCCCCGGGCCAGCTCGCGGCCCGGCGCTCGCGCCCGTAGCCGACGAGATCGCGCGGGTAGGGCTGGTCGAGCGAGAGCATCCCTCAGCTCCCCCGGTAGGTGGAGAAGCTCCAAGGCGAGGCGAGGAGCGGCACGTGGTAATGCCCCTCCGGATCAGCGATCCCGAACCGGATCGGCACGACGTCGAGGAAGGGCGGATCCGGGAGGGCCGCCCCGCACGCCCTGAAGTACTCGCCGACGTGGAACTCAATCTCGTAACGCCCGACCTGGAACGCCCTCCCGGCCAGCAGCGGCGCGTCTGTGCGCCCGTCCTGGTTGGTCCGCGCGTCGGCGAGAGGCGTGCGGCTTCCGTCCGGCTTGATCCTGTGAAGCGATACGGCCACCCCGGGCGCGGGACGCCCGGACCAGATGTCGAGAACATGCGTGGACAGGCGGGGTATGGGCCTTCTCCTCGTCCGGCGCCGGCGCGCGCACCAAAAACCATGAACCCCGCATCCGCCGCAACGGCCGAGGCGCCCTCCTTCTCATTCCGGCTGCGAAGGTCGTTTCGAAAGACGGCGCGGCGACTCGCGGACGGCGCAGTCCTATCCGCGATCGAAAAATAGTGGACTTGCGCCGAGCGGGACCTCACGAGACCTGCGGGAGGATTGTCGATGGAAGTTCGCGCTCGCCCAGTGCTGGCTCATCCCGGAGGGGGCGCCCAGCCGACCCGGTCGGTGGACGAGGTCCTGCCGCTGCCCCAGCTCGTCGCCCTCGGCCTCCAGCACGTGCTGGTGATGTATGCGGGCGCGGTCGCGGTACCCCTGATCGTCGGGCGCGCGCTCAAGCTCCCGCCCGAGCAGGTCGCCGTCTTGATCTCGGCCGACCTGTTCGCCTGCGGTGTCGCCACCCTGATCCAGTCCTGGGGCATCCTGGGCATCGGCATCCGGCTGCCGGTGATGATGGGCGTCACCTTCGTGTCCGTCTCGCCAATGCTGGCAATGGCGGCGACCCCGAATGTCGGGCTGCTTGGCATCTACGGGGCTGTTATCGCGGCAGGCGTGTTCGGTCTCATCATCGCGCCCGGTGTCAGCCGCCTTCTTCCGTTGTTCGATCTGCCCAGAGCGCAACCCGTGTCACAAGAAAACGCGACGCGGGCGCCAAACTGTTAACGACGTCCTAAGTAGCCGTGTTTGCAAGATGATATTGAACGATCAGCTCTGGGCCGCCTCGGCAGCAACGCTAGTGACGCTGTACGAGTCGCGGCGTGCCTCACCTGTGGAGGCGCTGGCGCCGTGTTTCGACCGGGCTGACTTCATCAATCCGACGCTGAACGCGCTCGTGACTCAAGATCGTGAGGGGGCGTTTAAGGCAGCCCGAGCGAGTGAAGCGCGCTGGACGAGGGGTAAAACGCTTGGTGAGCTCGACGGAGTGCCGCTGACGGTTAAGGACAACATCCCTACGGCTGGGCTGCGGACTACGTGGGGAAGCCGGCTCTATGTCGCCCATGTTCCCAAGCGTGACGAGAGTCCGGTCGCCCGATTGCGCGAGGCAGGCGCGGTGATCATCGGCAAGACCAACGTCCCGGAGATGACGCTCCAGGGCTACACGTCGAACCCGGTGTTCGGAGCGACCCGCAATCCTTGGGACGCGAACTTGACGCCTGGCGGATCGAGCGGTGGCGCCGTCGCGGCCGTCGCGGCCGTCGCGGCAGGAATCGGCCCGCTCGCTCTCGCGACAGATGGGGGCGGCTCGATCCGGCGCCGCGCCTCGCATGCGGGCCTCCTCGGGCTTAAGCCGACAGCTGGGCGCGTGCCGCGCCGCGACGGGCTGCCGCCGATCCTGCTGGATTTCGAGGTCGTTGGCGCGATCAGCCGGACGGTTGCCGATCTTGTGTCCGCGATGGCGGTCATCTCCAGCCCCGATCCCCGTGCCGCCGGGCAAAGCGGGTTCCGACCGATCGAGGCCAGCCTTCGGACCGCCTCCCCGCGCCGGATCCTGTACGTTCCGACATTCGCGGGAGCCCCCGTCGATCCGGAGGTCGCCGCGAGCGTCGCCGAAGCGGCGACGGCGCTGGGAGATCTCGGCCACACTGTCGCGGACGGCGCTGGCTTCAACCTCGCGGATGCGCTGAACGCCGTCTGGTCGACGATCGCGCGGACCGGCCTCGCTTGGCTCATTCGGCAGCAGCCGGATCGTGTAGCGGAGCTCGGTCCCGACATCCGAGCAATGGCGGAACGCGGCGCCGATCTCACCGCAAGCGACTATCTCGACGCGCTGCACACGGCCTTTGTTCTGCGCCAGGACCTCGCAGTATTGTTCTCCAGCACGGACATGATCCTAACCCCAACGGCGGCCGCCCTGCCCTGGCCGGCCGATGAGACGCATCCGACCCACATTGCAGGGCAGCCCGTTGGACCGCGGGGCTCCGCGATCTTCACCGGCTTCGTCAACGCGGCCGGGCTGCCGGCGATCTCGATCCCATGCCAACCTTCGTCCTCCGGCCTGCCGATCGGCTTCCAGCTCGTCGCGCCCTGGGGGCGGGACGAGGATCTCCTTGCCATCGCGGCCGACTACGAAGCCGCCCATCCCTGGCCGATGTCGTGGGACACGGCCGCCCGAGCTTGACGGAGACCCGTTTGGACCTGTCCCTCAGACGCCAGTGCTTGGTTTTTCGCGTGCCGATGCGCGACCCGGGCGACGCGAGCGGTGTTGTGCGATTGATCGAGAGCGGCGCCGTGCAGGCCGAGGAGATCGTGGCAATCTTCGGTAAAACGGAGGGTAACGGCTGCGTCAATGACTTCACCCGCGCCTATGCGGCCACCGCGCTGAAGGCGGCGCTCGCAGCGCTGATGGGCAGCAGCCCGGCCGCGGTCGGAGACCGGGTCGCGACAGTGATGTCGGGCGGCACGGAAGGCGGGCTGTCGCCGCACTTCCTCGTGCTCGCCAAGCGCAAGGTGCCGAATGCGGCGTCAGCCGGCAAGTCGCTGGCGATCGGCACGGCGTTCACGCGCGAGCTCCTGCCCGAGGAGCTCGGCGGAATGACGCAGCTGAAGCTGACCGCCGAGGCCGTCCGGGCTGCCATGGCGGAGGCCGTGATCGAGGACGTGGCCGACGTGCATTTCGTCCAGGTCAAGTGCCCCCTCTTGACCACAGAGCGGATCGCTGAGGCCGCCGGTCGCGGCGGGAGGGTCGTCACGACCGACACGTACGAGTCCATGGGCAGGTCGCGCGGGGCGTCGGCGCTCGGGGTCGCGCTAGCGCTCGGCGAGGTCGAGGCCACGGCGCTGTCGAACGACGTCGTCTGCCGGCGCCCGGACCTGTGGTCGGGCCGGGCGAGCGCGTCCGCAGGTGTCGAGCTGATGCGCAACGAGGTCGTGGTGCTCGGCAACAGCGCCGCCTGGGCGAGCGAGGAGGTCATCGGCCACCGAGTGATGCAGGACGGGATCGACTTGCCGGCCATCGTCGGGGTGCTCGCCGATGTCGGGCTGGAGGTCCGCGGCCAGCTCGACGCGACACAGGCGGCCCGCGTCACTGCCGTGCTGGCCAAGGCGGAGCCCTCCCGGGCCGGGACGATCAGGGGCGCGCGTCACATTATGTGGGACGACAGCGACATCCACGCGTCCCGGCACGCCCGCGCCCTCGTCGGCGGCGTGGCGGCCGGCATCATTGGTCGAACCGACCTCTTCATCTCCGGCGGAGCCGAGCACCAGGGTCCGGACGGCGGCGGCCCGGTCGCGGTGATCGCCAAGCGCCAGCCCGGCTGAGGGTCACGCCCGCACGATCGCGGCGATAGGGGCTTCGCCCGGGGCGCATTGGTGTTCCGTGCCGCCCGAGACGAAGATCGCGGGGTCGCCCGTTACGGAAGCGATCACGGCGCCCAATGCCGCGCGGGCGTGGCGCTCATAATTGATGTCGGCGTCCGACAGCATCGTGTTGCGCCGTCCCCGGATGCGCCCCGTCGGACTCGCCTCCGCCTTTGCGAACACGGCCGCGATGCGAGACCGGGCCGCATCGTCCGGCCGCCCCGCCAAACCGGCGCTGACAAGGGCGGCTATGACACCGTCGGCGTCGATGGCGTCCCTCAGGATCCCGTGCCCAATCCGGAACTCGCCCGACGCCTCCGGCGAGTTGCCGAAGAGCAGGACCTCGCACTTGGTCAGCTCCCCTCCGGCAGATGTGGAGGCTACGCTCGAGAAGAGATCGAAGCGCCGCGCGATGGCAGCGTCCGAGAGCTCAGCCTCCGCGACCTCGCTCAGGGCCAGCGCGACGCCGAGAGCCATCGCACCGCGGGCGTAGGGCTTGGATCCGTTCGGATCGCGCGTCACGGGAATCGCTCCGCGCCGGTCCGCGTCGGCGATGGAGGCGGGGGTGAGGAGCGGACCCTTCACCTGCACGTAATGCACGTCGGCCGGGTCGGCCACGGCGAGCGCCGTTCGGACGGCGGCCGCGACCTCGCGCACCTGCACCATCGTGCCGACTTCCTCGGGCAGGATGTCGCGCGTGATCGCGATCCCGAGAGCCAGGCGTCCGCCGGCCCCGGCGGGGCCGCCGCCTGGCTCGCGGGTGAAGACGGTGGCGTGTGGGGAGAGCACGCCCTCCGTGCCGCCGGACCACACGAACGCGATCCGCCGGCCGACCTCGTCCGGCGTGATCCCGAGCAGGGGGCCAAGCAGCAGCTGATAGGACAGCGTCGCGTAGCCGCGGGTGAAATCGTTGGCGCCGCCGTTGCCCTCGGTCTTGCCAATCAGCGCCACGATCGCTGCCGGGTCGACGCGGCCGGCTTCGATCAGGGCGGCGAGTTCGGAGATGTCGTTCGGGGCCGACATGGCGACCTTGTGCACGCCGACCTTCATGCCCCGTCCTCACCCGCGCCGGAACGCGCTCCCGATCCCCGCCGGTAGCCGGGCGGCGCTGCCGATCCCGGCGAGCCCGACGAGGGCGAGCACGTACGGCATCATCTGCACGACGTAGGAGGAGACCGGCAAGCCCCAACCCTGTGCTCGCAGTGCGACGGCCGACACGAGCCCGAAGGCGAGGCAGGCGAGCGCGACCGGAACGGGCGCCCAGCGGCCGACGATGAGGGCGGCAAGCGCGATGAAGCCGCGCCCGTGCGTCATGCCGTCGGTGAAGCTGCCGACCTGCTGCAAGGCGAGCGCCGCGCCCCCGAGCCCGGCGAGCGCGCCGCAGCCGAGGATCGCGACTGCTCGGATCCGGACCGGATCGGCGCCGGTCGCGAACACCGCTTCCGGATTCTCGCCGGCCGCGCGTAGAAGCAGGCCCGCACGGCTGTGTAGCAGGAGGATGCCGAGCGGCACCGTCAGGCCAAAGGCCAGGTAGGTCAGCGGCGGTTGGTTGAACAGCGCCGGACCGAGCAGGGGAATGTCGGACAGGCCTGGGACCGGCCACGCCTGGAGCACCGGGAAGCGGATCACCGGGGCGCGGCCGCCGAACAGGGCGCGCAGCAGATAGCTCGTCAAGCCGAGGACCAGAATGTTGACGGCGAGCCCGGTCACCATTTGGTCCGTGCCGAACCGTGTGGTCGCGACGGCCACTAGTGCGGCCACCGCGAAGCCGGCCGCCATCGCGGCGGCAAGGCCGAGCCAGGGGTCGCCGGCCCACATGGTCGCGACGGCCGCCCCGAAGGCGCCTGCCAACATCATGCCCTCGATCGCCACCGCGAAGGTCCCGGCCCGCTCGGACAGGACCCCGCCGAGCGCTGCGAGGAGGAGCGGCGTCGCGATCCGGACCGACGCGCCGGCGAGGTTGGCGAGGAGCGCCAAGTCCATCAGACTCGCTGGCCCCGTGAGCGCAGGCCCAGCGCGCAGAGAACGAAGATCATCGTGAGCCCCTGGATGATGGGCACGAGCGAGGACGGGACGCCGACCTGCCTCTGCATCGAGAGGGCGCCGGCTTCCAGGAAGCCGAACAGCAGCCCGGCCGGTAGCACCGCGAGCGGGTTCGAGCCAGCTAGGAGCGCGATGCCGACGCCCGTGAAGCCGATGCCGGTCGAGAAGCCTTCGATTAGGCGACGGTGCACGCCGAGCACCTCGACCGCGCCCGCGAGGCCGGCGAGCGCGCCGGAAAGGAGCATGACGGCCATCGCAGAGCGCGCGTAGACCACGCCCGCATAGGCGGCAGCCGGCCGGCTCGCCCCGATGAGCCGCAGCCGAAAGCCGAAGGTGGTGCGCCACAGGTAGAGAGACCCGCCGAGGGCGGCCGCCGCCGCGATGGCGATGCCGATATGGAGCGTGCTGCCGGGCAGGCGGGGCAGCCAGGCCTCAGCCGGCAAGATCGGCGATTGCGGGAAGCCGGCGCCGGGCTCGCCCATGTCACCCTTCAGCACCTCGGCAACGACGAGGAGCGCCACGAAGTTGAGGAGCAGCGCGCAAAGCACCTCGTGCACGCCGCGCCAGAGCCGGATCGCGGCCGCGAGCCCGGCCCACAGCGCACCGCCGGCCATCCCCGCGGTCAGGGCGGCCGGGATCAGAACGTGCGCCGGCAAGGCGCCGCCGTTCAGCGCGACCCAAGTGGTCGCGATTGCGCCCAGCGCGATCTGGCCCTCGCCGCCGATGTTGATCAACTTGGCCCGGAAGCAGAGCGCGACGCCGACCCCGACCAGCACGTAGGGAGTCGCCTTGTTCAGCGCGAAGGCGATACGGTCGGGCGACCCGAACGCGCCGCCGAGGAGGGCCGTATAGGCGGCAATGGGGTCGCGGCCTGAGGCGAGGATCAGGCCCGCGCCGACTGCCAGCGCGAGCGCGAACGCGACGAGCCCCGACGCGAGCGCGCGCGCCGCCTCGCTCCGGATGAGGCGGCCGACGTGGCCAAGGGTCAGGGTAGAGGCGGCCGCGCCCTCGATTGTCGGGAGCGTGCTCATGCCGCGAGGGAAAGGGCGTCGTCCCGCCAAGCCGCGGGGTCTCCCACCAGCAGAAGCCCGACCCCCGTGATGTCAACCTCCGCACGGCGGACGGGTCGGGAGAGCCGGCCCGAATGGATGACCGACACCTGGTCACCCATCTCGAGCACCTCCTCGAGCTCGGCCGAAACGTACAGGACAGCGCCGCCGGCATCGCGCAGCGCCCGAACAGAGTCCTGCACGAACCGGATCGCGCCCGGATCGAGGCCCCAGGTCGGCTGCACGGCGAGCAAGACTTTCGGGCGACGCCCGAGCTCGCGAGCGACCACGATCTTCTGTTGGTTGCCTCCAGAGAGGGAGCGGGCGGGCGCCTCCGGTCCGGCGCAACGGATCGTATATGCTGCGATGCCGGCCCGCGCGCGAACCCGCATCAGGCGCCGGTCGATCCAGGACAGGCGGCTCAGGCCGGGCACGTCGAAGTCGCGCAGGGCGAGGTTCTCCTCGACCGACATCCCGGGCACCAGGCTCGTGCCGGCCCGGTCGACCGGAATGTAGGCAAGTCCTGCCGCGAGGCGATCAGCCGGTGTGGTGTGAGTAAGGTCATGTCCGTCGAGCATCGCGCGGCCGCCGACGATCGGCCGCATGCCCGACAGCGCCTCGGCGAGCTCCGTCTGCCCGTTCCCGTCGATTCCGGCGACGGCCAGGATCTCACCTGCCCGGAGCGCGAAGCTCAGGCCACGAAGGCGAACGCCGCCAGACGCAGCGGTCGTCAGGCCTTCGGCATCTAGAAGGACCTCGCGCACGGAGGCGGCGCGGGCTGCCGAAGGAGGGCCGATATCGCGGCCCACCATCATCCGGGCGAGATCGGCGCGGCTGGCGCCGGCCGTGGTGCGGCGGCCGGCGACGGCGCCGTCCCGAAGCACGACCACGGTGTCGCAAATCTCCAGGACCTCGCCCAGCTTGTGCGAGATGAAGACGACCGAACGGCCCTCAGCGGTGAGCCGTCGCAGGATGGAGAGCAGGCCGGCGACCTCCGGGGCGGACAGATTGGAGGTAGGCTCGTCCAGGATCAGCAGGTCGGCGCGCCGGAGAATCAGCTTCACGATCTCGACGCGCTGGCGCATGCCGAAGCTCAGCTCCTCGATCCTGGCGTCAGGGTCGAGGTCGAGCCCGTAATCGCGGCTGGCGCGGCGGATGTCGGCCGCAATCGCGGAGCGTCGCAGCCACGCGCCGGACCGCGGCAGGGCGAGCAGCACGTTGTCCACGACGCTCATCGCCTCCACCAGCATGAAATGTTGGTGGACCATTCCGATCCCGGCCGCGAGCGCGTCAGCGGGCGATCGGATATCGGCGCGCCGGCCCTTCAACACGACCCGGCCGTCGTCGGGCCTGACCATGCCGAACAGGATCTTCATCAGCGTCGACTTGCCCGATCCGTTCTCGCCGAGAAGGCCGAGGATCTCGCCGCGCCCGATGGTGAGGTCGATGCCGCGATTGGCCCGCACCGCGCCGTAGCTCTTGGTGATGCCGAGCATCTCCAGCATCGGCGAGACCGCCGCCCCCTCTCTCTCCTGGGGTGTCATTCCGGGGCGCTGCGGAGCATCGAACCCGGAACCCCTGAGGGGCTCTGCCGCGAGTGGGTTCCGGGCTCGCCTTCGGCCCTCCGGAATGACAGTGATCGCGACCGCTGACGCTTCTGTGCCAAAGGCACCCTCACGCGCCGCCGCGGGCGTCGGCCATGGTGACGTCGACCTTCAGTTCGCCCGACGCGAACTTGGCCTTGACGGCTTCGACGGCCGCAACCGCCTCGGCCGGCACTTTCGGGTTGAACGGCTTGCCGTCCATATAGCCAAGCTCCGCCCCGGTCGTGCCCTTGGAGGCAAGGCCATAAACCTGGAATTTTCCACCGAGCGTCCCGGCCTTCGCCTCGTCGCCCGCAGTGCCATACATGTCGCCCCATCTCTCGAGAATGTTCGAGGCGATATTGTCGGGCGCGAGAGCCGTGTGGCCGAAGGAACGGCCATAGGCCATTACGCCCTTCTCCTTGACCGCCTGAATGATGCCGGCCTGGCCGGCATTGAGCTTGCCGGCGACGAAGTCGGCCCCGCCGGAGATGAGGCTGAGGGCGGCTTCCTTGGCTTCGGCCGCGTCCTCCATGTTCTGGATATAGATGACTTTCACCTCCACGTTCGGATTGACGCTCTTGGCGCCTTTCCGAAACCCGCCGACCGTCGCCACGACGTTTGGCAGCCCTTCGAGGCCGTTCACCGAGCTGACCTTGCCGGACTTGCTCATCTTCGCCGCAAGGACGCCCATCAAGTAGCCAAATTGGGCGTTGTCGTAGTCGAGCGAGGTGACGTTATTGCCGGCGCCGGCGGCCCCAGAGCCCACGACGAAGACCGTCTTGGGGAAGTCAGGGCCGATCTGCTGGGCTGCCGACAGGAAGCGGCCCGTATGGCCGATCACGAGCGTGTAGCCGCGGCTGGCATAGTCGCGCATCGCCTCGGCCATGTCGGCTGGGGCGACGTTCTCCGAATAGGCGACCTCCCAGCCCTTGCTCTTCAGCTTCTCGGCACCCTGGTAGCCGTTCGCGTTCCAGCTCTGGTCGTTGATCGACCCCGGAAGCAGGATCGCGGCCTTGTCGGCCGCCGCGAAGGCGCTACGCCCGTAGGCGAGCGTCGCGGCCGCTCCCGCCATTCGGATCGCTTGCCGCCGCGAGAGCGCGAAACCCGAGCGGATATCGTCCGTCATCATGGTTCTCCTAAGTTCTTCCGCGACGCGCGACCCATCCGTCCGCTTGGCTCGCTCGCATCGGCCGCCGCAAGGAGCAGGCCAGCGCGCCGGCAAACTCTACCTCGACTAGCCACCAGCGAGCCGGCCGTTCCAAGTCTCGCACCGGCAGGTTCGTTGTCATCGATGCCCCGCTCCGAAATTGCCCTCGGCTTTGGCAAAGAGCGGGCCATAAGGGGCGGCTTGGGCGATCAGGCGGAGTGCGCGGCCCTCGCCGAGGAGTGGGAAGTCATCATCATGCAAGCGGATGCGAGGCGGTTCGCGCTCTCCGATCCAGGCGATGTCAGCGGGCTGAGAGAGGCCGCGGCGAGTGGCGCGATCGATCCGCGACAGGTCGTGGCGGTGGTCGGCAAGACGCACGGCAACGGCCTCGTCAACGACTACACGCGTGGCTTTCTCACGCTCGCGCTGTCCGGCCTCCTCGCCGAAGCGCTCGGGACGACCCGGGAGGCGGTGACAGCCCGCGTCCCGTTCGTGTTCTCGGGCGGTGTCGAGGGGGTGTTGTCGCCGCACTACACCGTTTTCACGGCGGCGCCGGCGGCCGCAGATGCCCGGCCGGGGCCGGCCCTGTCCATCGGGGTTGCGATAAGCGCCCGGCTCGGGCCGGTCGCGATCGGCCGGGCGGCGCAGATCGACGCGACTGCAGCGGCGGCCCGCGAGGCAATGGGCAGGGCCGGCATCGAGAACCCGTCGGGCGTCCACCTGGTGCAAGTCAAGGGACCGGCGCCGACCCTCGGGCAGATCGCCGCTTCGGCAGTGGCCGGTCAGCCCTGCCAGAGCGAGGAACCGGACAAGCTGATGGCCTACGGGCGCGCCGCCGCTGCGCTGGGCGTGGCCCGCGCGCTTGGAGAGGCGTCGCCCGAAGCCGCGACCGAGGAGGCCGTGCTGCGAGACCGCCATGTGTTCTCGTCCGCCGCGAGCATCTCGGCCGGGACGGAGGTCGACAGGATGGAGGTGATCGTGCTCGGGATGAGTCCGCGCTGGTCAGGCCCGCTCGCGATCGCGCACCGGCCCATGCGGGACGCGCTCGATCTCGCGGCGGTTACCAGGGTGCTGTGCGACCTCGGCCTCTCGCCCGACCCGAGCCTCTCGGCGGCTGAGACGGCCCGGCTGCGGGCCGTGTTCGTAAAGTGCGAGCCGCAGCGCGACGGCCGGATCCGCGGCCGGGCACACACGATGCTCAATGACGGCGACATCAACGCCCAGCGTCACATCCGGGCCGCCGTCGGGGGCCTCGTGGCCGGCGTCACGGGCGAGACGGAGCTGTTCGTGTCCGGGGGCGCCGAGCACCAGGGGTCGGACGGCGGCGGGCTCGTGGCCGTGATCGCGGAGCGGGCGTGAAGGTAGGCCTCCCGCGGGCGACGGGCGTCCTTGCCCCCTGGTCCTCTGGCACACCCATTGCCTCGCCATTGGCCAGTCGCGCGCCCATCCGGAGTCTTCCATGGCCTCGTACGACGGGCTCGGGCACCGGCTCATCGAGGGCGCAGATGCTGTTCAACATGCCGACCAGGGACGCGGCTATCTTCGCCGCCGGGGCGCTCGGCTACGGCCTTAACCTGCTCTTCCTCGGCCTGGAAACCCGCTTTGTGCACTGGTCGGGGCGCTGAGCGTGAGCCGCAGGCCTCGGGTCGTGGTGGTCGGCGGCGGCGTCGCCGGCGCCATCGTGACGCGCGGCCTCACCGCCCGTCGCGAGGTGGAGGTGATCTGCCTTGAACGGGCCGGGGCCCGCGACCAGAGCGAGGCCGGGACGGGACTCAACGTCGGGCCAAACGGCCTGAAGGCGCTCGCCGCCACCCTCCCGGCGCTCGCCCGCACTGTGCGGGCGGCAAGCCTGCCGTGGCGCCGTTGGACGATCGACCTCACGGACGGGACGCGGCTGTTCGATCTCGACCTCGCCGAGGTCGCCGACAATCCCGGCATTCGGATCCGCTGGGCGGAGCTCTATCGCGTCCTGCGCGAAGATCTCAGCCCGGCGATCCGTTACGGGGCCGAGTTGCGTCGGATCGAGCGCGACCGTGCCGGCCGGGCCACGGTGTCGTGGACGGAACGGGGCGGCCCGAGGAGGGCCGAGGACGTGGACCTCGTGATCGCGGCCGACGGGCGCTATTCGCGAGTGCGCGAGCAACTGCTGCGGCCGCCCTCACCGCGTTACCTCGGCGTCGTGATGTACCGCCTCCTGTGGGACGCGGGGCCGGACTGCCCGATCGACGATTACGGCCAGTGGTTCAACGGCCCGAACCGGCTCCTGGCCTTCACCGTCCCGGGCGGGCACGTCTACTGCGCCGGGACCTTTCCGATCGCCGTCCCCGACGGACCTGTTCCGGACGCCATGAAGGATTCCGAGGCCCTGCGCCGGCTATACACGCCGCCGACGGGCGTCCCATCACGCGAAGCCGCTTACCTGCTGGCAGGGCTCACCGCGCGCGTGCCGGACATTCACTGGGCGCGCGTGCAGGAGGACGACATCGCGTTCGCGGTCGAGGGCTGGCCCGTCCTCCTGGTGGGCGACGCCGCCCATCCGATGATCCCGACCCTCGGCCAAGGTGCAACCCAATCGATGGAGGACGCCTGCGTGGTCGTCGACGTGATCGAAGAAGCGTTCGCGCGAGGCGAACCGCTCGCGGCCGTGCCCGCCGCCGTCGATGTCCGTCGACGCGAGCGGGTCGGCTTCGTGATGGATTTCTCCCGCGACGCGAGCGACACCATGCTGGCCGGCGCAGATCCCGTGGCGGGAACGCTGGCCAAGACGCGAGCGCCATTCCGAGACCGGCTGCGACGCCTCTATCGCGACGTTCCGGTTCCTGATCAGCGGCGGGGACGGGGCTCAAGCCGCGACTGAGAGCCAGTCTGAGAGAACCTGCCGCCCGATCCCTCCCCTAGTCTAGCTGTCCCGATCCCCCTCCTTGGCGCACCGCCCCTTAAGTCAAGCCGACAAGCGCGACACGTAGGCCCGCCAACCGCCATCAGCCGTTATGTCCTCGGCGCCGGCTGTCGCCTCGGCCTCGACGAGGAAGCCTTTGGGCGCCGTGCCGTCGTTCAGCCGGACCGTTCCGATCGTGAGCGGGGCCGGGACCGCGGCCACGAACGCTCCAAAATCGGATAGGGCCAACGCCCAGACCTCGGTCTCAATCGCCGCGCCCGCATCGTCGGCGATGCGCAGGAGGCCCGGACGACGCACGCCGCCTCCTGGCAACGCGAACAGCCGGTAGTCCGGGCTGGTCACGGCTGCCCGAAGAAACCGAGCGCCACGCGACGTCAACTCGCCGTTCAGGGCGAGGCCGGACAGGTGCGCGCCAACCACGGCGAGCTCGATCGCGTCCCCGCGGGACGGCGCGAATTCCGGTCCCGATTGCTTCGGGAGCCGAGCCGTCGTCGCGCCGAGTGGTCCATCTGCGGCCGCATGCAGGCGGGCGCCGATCGCGGCCAGGGTCGCGTCCCGCCCGGCCGGCGCGATCAGCGTCACGCCGGCCGGCAGCCCGTCCCGCCTGAGACGCCCCGGGACGGCGAGGGCGCATTGATCGAGCAGGTTGACGAAGTTCGTGTACGTTCCGAGCTCGGCGTTCGGCCCGATTGGATCGGCCTCCACGTCGAGGAGCGTCCGCGGCCGCGGAAAGGTCGGGACGACCAGCACGTCCGAATCGAGCCACAGCGGCTCGGCCGCGCGCTTCAGCTCGGCGAGCCGGTATAGTCCCGCGAAGGCGTCCGCGGCCGAGAAGCCGCGCGCTTTCTCGATGATGCCGCGCGTGACCGGGAGCATCGAGCCGGGCGACGTTTCGATGAGCGCACGCACCGCCTGGTACCGTTCGGCGACCCAGGGCCCGCCGTACAACAACTCGGCCACCGCGTAGAGAGGCGTCATGTCGAGCGGCGTGATCTCGGCGCCGAGCGCGACGAGATCGGCTAATGTGGCGTCGAAGGCCTCCGCCGCGAGCCCGTCGCCGCCGAAGCGTCGAGACGCGTCGTCGGGAATGCCGACCCGGATCACCGGCGGCTTCCTTCCGGGTCGCCCGATAGCGATCGGTCGGGAGAATGGGTCGACGGGGTCGTAGCCGGCGATGGCCTCGAACGCCGTCCAGCCATCCTCCACCGTGAGCGCGAAGATGGAGACGCAATCGAGACTGCGACAGGCCGGCACCACACCCGAGGTCGAAACCGAGCCCAACGTCGGCTTGAGACCGACGATGTTGTTGAGGCCGGCCGGGACGCGGCCCGAGCCGGCCGTGTCCGTCCCGAGCGCCAGAGGCACGAGCCCGGCCGCGACCGCGACCGCGGAGCCGGAGCTCGATCCACCCGGCACGAGGTCGGCCCGGAACGCGTTGCGCGGCGCCCCGTGGGGCGAGCGCACGCCGACGAGCCCGGTCGCGAACTGATCGAGGTTCGTCTTGCCGATGACGAGCGCCCCGGCCGCCCGGAGCCGCGCCACGACGGTCGCGTCCCGCTCGGGCGTGTAGGCGAAATCCGGGCAGGCGGCGGTGGTCGGCAGCCCCGCGACGTCGATGTTGTCCTTCACAGCGACCGGGAGACCATAGAGGGCGAGTCCTTCCGGCCCACACTCCGCCAGCGCCCGCGCCTCGGCCACGACGGCGGCCTGTGGCCGCAGGGTGATGAACATCGCTGGGTCGTTATGGGCCTTGATGCTCCGGTACACGCCCTCGATCGCCTCGGCTGGTGAGAGCTGGCCGGTCTCGTACGCGTCCCGATAGTCCGCTAGCGTCAGCGGACGGAGCGCGTCCGTCAGGTCGTCAGCCATCGATCAGGCTCACATGCGCGGCCACGACCCGCCAGCCCTCCGGAAAACGGACCCAGCTTTGCTGCTGCCGGCCGACCTTCCCGGGCAGGGTCTCGCGCTCGAACATGGTCGAGGCGACCGCGACGTCGCGGCCATAGGTCGTAATGACGGTGCGGTCGATGCGGCGATTGACCCCGACTGGAGAGCGGGCGCGCCGGAACGCCCGGATCGCGTCCATTCCGTAGAGGTTCTCTCCGACCCCGTACCGGATCGTGCGGGGATCGTCGTGGAAGAGGGCTTCCAGCGTCTCGACGTCGTTCGTAACGAGCGCCTGCTCGTAGCGGGCGAAGGCGGCTTCCACCTCGGCCTTCACGTCGGGGAGGTCGATGTGCATCGTCATGCGTCCAGCTTCGCCACGGGAGACTTGGCCACGCCGAGCCGCTCCAATCGGCGTGCGACCTGCAGCGCCTGGTCCTCGCGCCAGGGCGCCGCGATCACCTGCACGCCGAGGGGCAGGCCGTCGTCAGGCCAGACCGGGACGGCGACGACTGGCAGGCCGATGAAGGAGATCGGCTGCGTGTAGAGACCGAGATTGGGCCTAAGCGGCGTCGTCACGCCGTCAAGCACGATCGTCGTCTGGCCGAGTGCCGGCGCTCGGCACGGCGTCGCCGGGGCGAGGATCACGTCGACATCCTGGAACAGGGCGAGCACGCGCTCGCGGTAGTGGCGACGGAAGCGTTGCGCCCGCTGCACCCAAGCGGCCGGAACCATCGCGCCGGCGATGAGCCGGTCGCGCACGGCCGGGTCGAAGTCGCGGGGCCTCTCGCGTACGCGATCGAGGTGCAGCGCTGCGCCCTCGGCGGCAGTGATGACGTAGGCGGCGGCTCGGGCGCGGGCCCCGTCCGGGATCTCGATCCGGCGCCTGGTCCCGAGCGCCTCGGCCGCGAGGGCGACAGCCTGGAACGCCTCCGGGTCGCCACCCTGGGCGAAGTAACCGTCCGCGATGGCGATGCGGATTGGGCCGCCCGCGTCGAGGACGCCGCTGACCGGCTCAGGGGGCCGCGCGGTCGCGACGGGATCGTCGGTGTCCGGCCCTTGCATCGCGTCGTACGCGAGGGTGAGGTCGGCGACGGAGCGCGCGAAGGGGCCGAGATGGTCGAAGCTCGCCACGAACGGGAAGGTACCGGCCCGCGAGAGGCGGCCGAAGGTGGGCTTGAGCCCGAACACGCCGCAGAACGCGGCCGGCACCCGGATGGAGCCGTTGGTGTCGGAGCCGAGCGCCAGCGGAACGAGCCCGGCCGCGACTGCGGCCGCCGAGCCGCCGGACGAGCCGCCGCTCATGCGGGAGAGGTCGCGCGGGTTGCGAGAGGGGCCCTCATGGGCGTTCTCGCCGGTGAAGTCGTAGGCGTACTCGCCCATGTTGAGCGCGCCGACGAGGATCGCGCCCGCGGCTTCAAGGCGGCGGATGAGGGCGGCGTCGCGGGCGGCGGGTCGACGCTCGCGATTGATTTTGGATCCGGCGCGGGTCGGCAGACCTTCGATGTCGAAGAGGTTCTTGACCGCGAGGGGGACGCTCGCGAGCGGGCCGACGGGCTCCCCGGCCGCGATCCGACGGTCGAGGTCGTCGGCTCGGGCGAGGGCACGCCCAGCCGTGACGTCGGTGAAGGCGTTGATCTTGGGATCGAGCGCGCCGACGCGAGCGAGCGTTTCCTCGATGACGGAGCGGGCCGTCGAACGACCGGCGCACACGGCCGAAGCGATCTGCGAAGCGGCTGTCGTATTCGTCGAAGATCTCAACACGCGCACTCCCTCTCCCTGCAGGCGGGGAGACGAGGTGCTCCGCCGATCCAGCGAGCCCTCACGCCCGGAACACCGGCGCGGGCTCGAGTTCGTCGTCGAGCGGCGCCTCGGCCACCAGCCGAGCCGCGGCCGCGATTGTCTTGAGGTGGCCGATCACGTCGGTGCGCCAGGCCGGCTCGATCGCCAGACCGAGCCCGGACGACATGGCGTCGACCATAGCGGCCGCGCAGTCATCGGTCGGGGGCGAGTTGGTCATGTCGCGTCCTAAACCGGCGGGTGCGGAATCGCGGCGATGAGCTCGCGCGTGTACGCCGCCTTGGGTCTGTCGAGGACGGAGGCAATCTCGCCCTCCTCCTCGATCCGGCCGGCCCGCATCACGATGATCCGGTCGCAGAGAAGCCGCACGACGTTGAGGTCGTGGCTGACGAAGAGGTAGCTCATCCCAAGCGTCGCCTTCAGGTCGGCAAGGAGGTTCAGCACCAGGGCCTGGACCGAGACGTCGAGCGCCGCCGTCGGCTCATCGAGGATCACGAGGTCGGGGCCGGGCGCGATGGCGCGGGCGATGCCGACGCGGGCCTTCTGACCGCCGGAGAGCTGGTGCGGGAAGCGGTCGAGCAGGTCGACCGGCAGGCCGACGAGCCGGGCCAGCTCCTCGCAGCGCGCTCGCACGGCGTCGGCGCCCCGGACCGTGCCGAAGCGCAGGATCGGGTCGGCGATGGCCCGGGCCGCCGTGTAGCGCGGATTGAGGCTGTCGGTCGGGTCTTGAAACACCATCTGGATTCGGGCCCGGACCGGATGGCGGGCGAAGCTCTTGGCCCGAACCTGGCCGATGTCCTCCCCGTCGAAGACGATGCGGCCGCCAGTCGGATCGATGAGGCGCATCACCGCCATGGACGTCGTGGACTTGCCGCAGCCTGACTCTCCGACGAGTCCCAAGCTCTCGCCGCGGCGGATCTGGAAGGAGAGACCGTCGACTGCCCGAAATGGCTCGGACCCCGCGGCCGTCGCCCCGGCGCGGCCGAGGAGGCGACGCATGACTTTGTTGGCCCCAGCCCGGGGATAGTCCTTCACGAGCTTGTCGACCGTGAGCAGCGGTTCCCCGGCAGCCGGCCTGACGGCGAGGGACGATCGCGGCATCCCCTCCGGCAGGAGATCACGTAGCGCGATCCCGGGCCTCGGCGTCGCCTGCATCAGCCGGCGAGTATAGTCGTGGGCGGGCGCGCGGAAGATCGTGGCTGAGGCCGCGGTCTCGACCACCTTCCCCTTCTCCATGACGACGACGCGGTCGCAATAGGCAGCCGCGAGGCCAAGGTCGTGGGTGATCAGCACCGTCGACATGCTGCGCTCGCGCGTCAGCTCGACGACGAGGTCCATCACGGCCTTCTGGGTCTTGACGTCGAGGCCGGTCGTCGGCTCGTCGGCGATGAGAAGCTGGGGCCGGCACGCAAGCGCCAGCGCGATGACCACGCGCTGGCACATGCCGCCCGAGAGCTCGAAGGGGTAGGCGTGGTAGCGCTCCTCCGGCCGGGAGATGCGCACCTGCCGCAGCGCGTCGATCGCCTTCTCGCGCGCGCCGCCGGAGCCGGCCTGGGCGTGCCGGCGCATCACGTCCTCGATCTGGTGGCCGACCTTGCGGATCGGGTTCAGGGCGGCGCGCGGGTTCTGGAAGATCATGGAAATCTCGCGGCCGCGGAGGTCGCGCATCTCGCGCTCAGACGCCGTCCTGAGATCGAGGCCCGAGAAGGTTACGCAGCCCGCCGCGATGCGGCCGGCCCGGTCCAGGATGCGCAGCACCGCGTAGGAGGTGACCGATTTGCCGGAGCCGGATTCGCCCACGATCCCGACCGTTTCTCCTTTCCCGACGGAGAGGCCGACCTTCTTCACCGCCTGCACGATGCCGCGGCGTGTCGCGAACTCGACCGTGAGGTCGGCAATCTCCAGAAGCGGGAGGGCGGTCACGCGCATCGCCGTGCAGCAACCACGACTTCCTCTTGAGGTACCCTGCGCAGCGGGGCCTTGCTGGACGCAAGCGCTCCCAATGTTGTGCGAGCTTCGAGGCAGACCTTCCACCGGCACCTCAGCATGAGGACGGGTCGGCGCCGGCCCTCGGGAGCCGTCACGTACGCCTCTGCGGGTCGACGATGTCGCGCAACCCGTCGCCGATCAGGTTGAAGCAGAACACCGCGAGCATGAGCGCGAGGCCAGGGAAGAGGGCGATCCACCACTCGCCGGACACGATGAAGGCCGCGCCTTCCGCCACCATGATCCCCCATTCGGGGGTCGGCGGGCGAACGCCCAGCCCGATGAAGGAGAGCCCGGCCGCATTCAGGATGGCATAGCCCATGGTGAGCGACATCTGCACGACCATGATCGGCAGGATGTTCGGCAGGATGGAAGTCAGGGCGATGCGCCAGTCGGTGTTGCCGGTGAGTCGGGCCGCCATCACGAAGCCGGCGTTGCGGCGCACCGCCGCCTCAGCGCGGGCGATGCGGGCGTAGAGCGGAAAATTGATGATGGCGGTGGCGATGACGATGTTCGTCACCGTATTGCCGAGCGCCGCCACGATGCCCATGGCGAGGACGAAGAGCGGGAAGGCCATGATGGTGTCGGCGATGCGTCCGACGATCCGGTCCGTCCAGCCGCCAAAGAAGCCGGCCGCGATCCCGGCGAGGCCGCCGACCGCGAAGACGAGCACGACGGAGAAGATCGCGATCGCCATGTCGAGCCGCGTCGCCACGACGACGCGGCTCAGGATGTCGCGACCGAGCTGATCCGTGCCGAACCAGTGCCGCCGGGAGGGCTCCTGCAAGGCGGCAGCCGTGTCGCTGGCCAGCGGGTCGTAGGGGACAAGCGAGGGCCCGACGATCGCGCAGGCGACGAGCAGGATGAGCAGCCCGAAGGACAGGCCGGTGACCGGGTTGCCGCTGACCACGTAGCGGGCATGCGCCAGCGTCGCCCAGAGCGGAGAGGGGCGGCGTGCGGCCAGCGCAGGCAGAGCCTCGACATCGCTCATGCGCCGGCCCTGACGCGCGGGTCGATCGCCCCGTAGGCGAGGTCGATGAGGAGGTTGAGCGCGATGTAGAGGATCGCCATGGCGAGCACGAAGCCCTGCACAGGCGCGAAGTCCGAGGCGATGAGCGCCTCGACCGCGTAGGAGCCGACACCAGGCCAGGCGAAGACCTTCTCGACGAGCACGTTGGCGCCAAGCAGGAAGGAGAACACCATCCCGAGCGTCGTCACCACGGGCAGCATGGCGTTGCGGAAGGCGTATGTCAGGATAACGGTGCGGCCGTCGAGGCCGGCGGCGCGGGCGGTGCGGACGAAGTCGGAGGATAGCACCGCCAGCATGGAGGCCCGGGTTATGCGGGCGATGGGAGCGAGCGCGAAGATGGCAAGCGTTATCCCGGGCAGGAGGATCTGCGCCAGCGCCGCCCGGAATGTCTCGCCGTCACCGGCGATGAGGCTGTCGACGAGATAGAGGCCGGTCATAGTCGGCGGCGCCGAGGCGAAGACATCGAGTCGGCCGAGCGGCGCGGGCGACCATTTCAGGATGAAGTAGAATAGGTAGACGAGAAGCAGGCCGGTGAAGAAGACCGGCAGCGACACGCCCGCGGTCGCCAAAATCCGGCAGGCGTGATCGATGAGCGAGCCCTGTTTCACGGCGGCCGTTATGCCGAGCGGCACTGCGATGACGAGGGCCAGGGTGAGTCCAAACAGCGTGAGCTCGGCGGAGGCCGGCAGCCGTGCCTTGAGGTCGGCGAGCACCGGCTGCCCCGTGGTCAGGGACTGGCCGAGGTCCCCGCCGGCGAGGTCGGAGACGTAGCGGCCGAACTGCTCAGGCAGCGACTTATCGAGCCCGAGCTGGGCCCGGATCTCCTCGATTGCCTGCACGGTCGCGGCCGGGCCGGCGAAATACGCAGCGGTGTCGCCGGGCAGCACGCGGGTGAGCAGGAAGGACACGACCACGACGCCCACGAGCGCCGGCAGCGTGGTGAGCAGGCGGTCGCCGAGCGTCTTCAGCATGGGCGCTCGCTCATCGGGTGCGTGCTTCGAGGGCCGGCTACGCCGACCGCCTCAGCATAAGGACGCTGGGCGCCCTCTCCGCTCCCTATCCTGAGATGCTCGGCCGAGGGCCAAGCCTCGAAGGACGTTCGGCCCATCGGCTCACCCCTTCGTGAGATAGCGGAAATCCGGCTCGCGGCATGGCTGGAACTGGTAGCCGCCGATCGCCTTCTGCATGGCCACGTCGTGGGTGGGCTGGGCGATTGGCACCATCGGGACCTCGCGCCCGGCGAGGGATACGAAGTCGATCACACTGCGTTCGTAGACGGCCGAGTCGGACGTGAACCGGGCCGCGTCCACCAGCTTGTCGAGCGCCGGGTTCTGGTAAGACGCGATGTTGAAGATGGAGTTATTCCCGTGGAGCGTCCAAAAGAGGTAGTAGTCCGGGTAGTCGAGCCAGCCCGCGAAGCGGTTCAGCACCATCGGATTCGTCTTCTTGGAGATCTCCCCGCGGAAGTTCGAGCCCGGCACCTTTGAGATCTCGACCGTGATGCCGAGGGCCGACAGCGCCTCTTTGATCAGAACCGACATGGGCTCGGCGACCGTCGCGGTGCCAGCGTCAAAGAGCAGGGTCGTCGCGAGCCCGCCCGGCACGACGGACGCCGCGAGTTCTTTGGCCTTGGCCAGGTCGGTCTTGTACGGATAGGGCTGCGGCCAGGCTACCTTGGGGACTGCCGGTCCGTTTGACATATCGACGCCGCGCCCGAACAGGGAGGCCTGCAGCATCTTCTCGTACGGCATGGCCCAGGCCACCGCCTGCCGCAGCCGCACGTCCGTGAATGGGCCGACCTGCGTGTTCAGGTACAGCGACCAGACCCCGTTCGGGATCGGTACGCCGACCACCTTCACTTTGCCGCCGTCGATCAGGTCCTTGAAGTCCTTCGGGGGCAGCCCGTAGGAGATGTCGGCGTCGCCGCGCTCGATCAGCGCGCGCCGGGTCGACGGGGACGGGATGTCACGCGCAATGACCCGACGCAGGGTCGGCATCTTTCCCGAGGTCCAGGCGTCGTTGCGGCTGTAGATCGTCTCGACACCCGGCTTCCAGCTCTCGACCTTGAAGGCGCCGGAGCCGGCGACGTTGTTCTTGAGCCAGTCCTTGGCCCAGGGATCGCCGCCGCCGTTCTTCTTCGCGAGCTCGGAGTCGAACACGAACGGGATGGTGACGGCGAGGTTCGGCATCGTCAGCTTGTCCCGACGGATGAAATCCACCCGAAAGGTCCTGTCGTCGAGAGCCACGAACTGCTCGGGCTTCTCCATCGAGCCCGCGTTCATCTGCGTGGTCGCGAAGCCGCCGATGGAGACGGCGCGGTCGAGGGACCACTTGACGTCGCGGGCGGTGACCGGCCGACCGGAATGGAAGGTGGCGTCGCGTAGCTTGAAGGTGCAACTCATGCCGTCGGAGGCAGCCTGCCAGCTCTCCGCCAGCTCCCCTTCGAGCTCCGTCATGCTAACCTGGTTCCCGCCGCCGCCCGGGATTGGCACGGGCTTGAAGCGCAGGAGCCGGTCGTAGCAGTTGAGCGAGACCCCGTTCACCGGCTGGGAGGCGCCGATGCCCTGCATGTCCAGGCTGTTCGGCCCGTATTCTTGGACGAGGAGAAGGGTTTCGGAACGACCCGGCCCACCCTGTGCCGCGGCTTTGGCGACGAAAGGAGTCGCGAGGGCCGCGCTAACGGCGGTTCTGCGGGTGATCATCCGGGCAGTCCCTCTCGAGTTCACGTCCTTCGGCTCTGCACAATCCGTGCCGACGCCCTCCCAGCGCTCGCAACCAGGTCAATCGCGTGCAGGCCGGGAGCAGTGCCGCGATCTCGGCGGGCGATAATGTTTTTTGGGACGAAGTCGTGAAACGGGAGCGACACGGCGCAGCTCGGCCCCAACTACAGGATTGGTCCTTTGTCGCGAACCCCTCGACGATCTGCACCGCTCAATCCCTCCGCACGGCCGTCGATCGCAAGACTGTCGGAGTCCCGCTCGAGACAGCTCAACCGGTGCTTGCCAGACCGGCCCACCGGCAGGTGAGAGGGGTCGAAGGGGGTCCTTCCGGCTGTCGGGGGGCCGGGTTGCCGTTTTGCCCCACCCCCCACCCGGCCTCCCTGATCCGGCGGGGGAGAGGCGCACCTTCCCCGCACCTCCGCGCCCTTCCCGCCACACCCCCGGCCCGAGTGCCGGCCGGGCCAAATGGCGATTGTGAAGCGTCCACGGGCCGGCTAGTAGCGCGTGACGCCCCGGGGGGGCGGCCCCTTCGGATGGCGGGGCCTCGGGAACCAGCGATGCGCAACCTGTTCAGCCCCGCGCTCGTCGCGCCTGCCGCGCTCGTCGCGGCCGGGATCGCGCTCTCCGGCTGCGGCTATTTTCCCGTCCCGCCGGACCCGATCCGGATCCTGACCGCCCAGGCCGAGGTGTCGACGTGCCGCCGCCTGGGCGGCGTCGGGCTGGCCCGAACGGACGGCGAGGCGCCCTACAGCTTCGGCTATCTCACGGCCGCCGTGCCGCGCCCCGCCCCGCCGGCCTTCGCCATCGGCCAACCCTATGCCTATGGCGGAGTCAGGGGCCGCGAGATCGTCGGCCCGAACTTCGCCGTCCGGCTGAACGTGATGCGGGACGCGGCCCTGGCGCGGGGCGCAACCGATCTCCTCCTGTCGCGGCGCGTTTATCGCGACTGGTCCTACGTCGAGGGGATCGCCTACCGCTGCCGCGTGTGAAGGCGAGGAGTTCGCCTGCATCCTGCCGGCGCCGGGCCGGGGGAAGCGCCCTTCCACGGCCGAGCGGCTCAGGACCGGATTCGCCGCGACCCGCTTCGAGGCGGACCGCGAGGCGTTCAGCGCGGCCGTGAGCGTGGGCTCGCGACCAGCGACGATTTCGGCCACATCCTTGACGCGCCCATGCCGGCCGCGGACGCGGCCCTCTATCTCGCCAAGGATGAAGGCCGGACCGGGTCGCGTCCCTGCCGCCGCCCGAAGCGGCGCATCCCGGGTCCGTCTTGGCCGAAGCCTTGGCCCTCGCGGCCTGAGCCGGGCGGGGTCGCGGCCGTCCGGCTCACGCCGGGGTGCGGCCGCGTCCGAAAGCTCAGCCTCTTCCGGACGCAACCCGTCCTGCGGGCCGACCGCTTGTGCGAAGACGCGGGCACGGTCATCACCTGCAGCGATGGCCGATGCGTCCGCCTCCGCCGAGCTTTCGGCCGCCCTGCCCGGCCCGCCGCTTCCCGTCGACGAGGCGCTGCCGGGGCTGATCGCGGCCCTCTCGGGGCGGGCCTGCGCGGTCCTGGTCGCGCCGCCCGGGGCCGGCAAGACGACGCGGGTGCCGCTGGCTCTCCTCGATGAGGCCTGGCTCGCCGGCCGCCGCATCGTGCTGCTCGAGCCGCGCCGGCTCGCCGCCCGGGCTGCGGCCGGCTGGATGGCACGGCAGATCGGCGAGCCGCTCGGCGGGACGGTCGGGCTCAGGGTGCGGCTCGAGACCCGGATCTCCGCCCGGACCCGGATCGAGGTCGTGACCGAGGGCGTGTTCACCCGCATGATCCTCGACGACCCCACGCTCGACGGGATCGGGGCCGTCATCTTCGACGAGTTCCACGAGCGCTCGCTCGACGCCGATCTCGGCCTCGCCCTCGCGATCGAGGCGCAGGCCGGGCTGCGGGACGACCTCCGGCTTCTCGTGATGTCGGCGACCCTCGACGGGGCGCGCGTCTCGGCGCTTCTCGGCGACGCCCCGGTGATCCGGTCCGAGGGCCGCGCCTTCCCGGTCGAGACGCGTTATCTCGGCCGCGACCCTCGGCGGCGGATCGAGGACGAGGTGGCGGACGCGATGCTGCGGGCGCTCCGGGAGGAGGCGGGCTCCTGCCTCGTGTTCCTGCCCGGGGCGGGCGAGATCCGGCGCGTCGCGGCGGCGCTCGGCGAACGCTTGAGGGATCCCGACGTGGACGTCCTGACGCTCCACGGCACGCTGGAGCGGGCCGAGCAGGACCGCGCCATCCAGCCGGCGGCCCCGGGTCGCCGCAAGGTCGTGCTCGCGACCGCCATCGCGGAAACCTCGCTCACCATCGACGGCGTTCGGGTGGTGATAGACAGCGGCCTCGCCCGGATCCCGGTCTACGAACCGGGAATCGGGCTCACGCGGCTCGAGACGAGGCGCGTGTCGCGCGCCGCGGCCGACCAGCGTCGCGGGCGGGCGGGCCGGACCGCGCCCGGCCTCTGCTACCGGCTCTGGGAGGAGGCCGCGACCGGCTCGCTCGAGCCATTCGCCCGCCCCGAGATCCTGTCCGCCGATTTGGCGCCGCTTCTCCTCGATTGCGCCGAATGGGGCGTGGCCGATCCGGGGACGCTGCCCTTTCTCGACCGGCCGCCCGCGGCCGCGCTCGCGGAGGCGAGGAAGCTCCTGACAGAGCTCGGCGCGCTCGACCCGGAGGGCCGCATCACCGAGGCGGGCCGGCGCCTGCGCGCGCTGCCGCTGCCGCCGCGGCTCGCCCGCATGGTGGCCGCCGGGGCCGAAGCGGGAGCGGCCCGCGACGCGGCCGATCTCGCCGCGCTCCTGGTCGAACGCGGGCTCGGCGGGGACGCGGTCGACCTCGCCGACCGGCTCGACCGATACCGCCGTGACGGGGCGCGCCGCTCGGTCGACATGCGGCAGCTGGCGGCCGGCTGGGCCAGGTCGGCCGAGCGCCACGCCGCCCCGTCTCCGGACGTTTCAGGCCTGGCCGCCCAAAACCTCGGAGCGCAGGGCCTGGGCGGTCTCGTCGCGCTCGCCTATCCGGACCGGATTGCGCGGGCCCGAGGCGCGGCCGGAGAGTACCTGATGGCGAACGGTCGCCGGGCCCGGATGGAGCCGCACCTCGCCCTCGCGCGCGAACCCTATGTCGCGGTCGCGGAAATCGTCGGCGGCGCGGCGGCGGCCCGGATCGGTGCCGCGGCCGCCATCACGCCGGACGTGATCGAGGTGGTCGCGGCCGACCGGATCACGTCGCGCATGGAGGTGGCGTTCGTCCCCGAGATCCGGGCGCTGCGCGCGCGGGCGAGCCGGCGGCTGGGGGCCGTGACGCTGGCCGAGCGGCCGCTGCCGGTTCCGGCCACCCCAGAATCGGCCGCGGTGCTGGCCCGCGGGATCGCGTCGCTCGGGCTCGCGGCCCTGCCCTGGTCGGATGCGACAACGCAGTGGCGCGGCCGGGTGGCGTTCCTGCACGGCCTGACCGGGGCCAATTGGCCCGACCTTTCCGACGAGGCGCTGCTGCGCGCCATCGAGGACTGGCTTCTGCCGTGCCTCGTCGGAAAAGCCGCCCTGGCGGAGATCAGCGCCGCCGAACTCGAGGGCGTGCTCGCGGCGCTGCTGCCCTGGTCGCTGGGACAGCGGCTCGACGACGAGGCTCCGACCCATCTCACGGCGCCGACGGGCTCTCGCGTGGCGATCGACTACTCGGCCGAGGGGGGGCCGGCGGTCGCGGTGCGGGTGCAGGAGCTGTTCGGGCTCACCCGACACCCGGCAATCGCGAGCGGGCGGGTCCCGCTCGTGCTGCATCTCCTGTCGCCAGCCGGGCGGGCGATCCAGGTCACCCGAGACCTGCCGGGCTTCTGGCGCGGCTCCTGGGCGGCTGTCCGGTCGGAGATGCGGGGGCGCTATCCGAAGCACTCCTGGCCCGACGATCCCGCGAAGGCCGAACCGACCCGTCGCGCGAAGCCTCGCGGGACGTGACGGGCGCGAGAGCGTTACCGGCCGGCCGCCCGCCTCGCGCTCGCCCGGTCCGGCGAGATGTCGATGGCGCCCTGGCCCGAGAAGGCGCCGCCGGCATCCAGCGAGCGCAACTCCGCGGAGATGCGGAAGCCTTGATCCTCCTCGTGCACCCGGAACAGATGATAGCCGGCCCGGTGTATCAGCGCGCCGCCCCGCGCGGACGCGCTCGGGGCGCCGACGACCGGGACCGGACCCTTCGGCCCCATCAGCATGGCGACCGATCCGACATGATTGTGGCCGTGGATGACCAGCTCCGCGCCCGTCCGCGCGATCATCGCCTCGAAACGATGGGCGTCGACGAGGTTCCGGCCCGCCGGCGCCCCGCCGATATGGGGAGGATGGTGGATCAGCACGATTCGGGCGAGCGGCTCGGACGCGAGCGCGGCGAGGCAGGCCTCGGCATGCTTCATCTGGGTGCGGCCGAGCTTTCCGCTTGCCACGAAGGGCGCGGTCGGGACCGCGGACGACAGCCCGACGAACGCGACCGGCCCGCGGCGGCGAATGAAGGGGAAGCGTGTGGGGCCGGCCTCATCCCCGACCGCGTAGGGTTCGATCGCGGCGAGAAGGCCGGCCAGCGAGCCCGGCACGTAGGCGTCGTGGTTGCCGGGCACGAAGCTGACCGTCTCGGGCGTGCCGAGCCCGTCGAGGAAAAGCCGCGAGCTCGGCCATTCGCTCGACAGGCCGAGGTTGCAGACGTCGCCCGTGCAGGCGATGTGGTCGGGCGCCTGTTCGCGCAGGTCCTTCACCAACGCGGCGAGAAGGTCCATGTCGTGCGCTTCGCGCCGACCGCGGCGCCAGTTCACGTAGCCGGTGATGCGCTTCCCGAGCAGGTGCCGCAGCGCCGGCCGAGGCAGCGGCCCGACATGAGGATCGGTGAGATGAGCAAAGCGGAACATGCCCGGCCGACCCTCTCCCCGCAGCAAACGCCGCGTCAAGCCTCGATCGAGCGCTAAAGGCTCGAAGGCTTGCCTCCTTCAGGAGCGAACGTGTTCAGGTCCTTTGGTCAGACCCTCTTTCGCAACGCGCTTCATGGGTGGTTCCGGGTCTCGCGCGGACTGACGCTCGGCGTGCGCGGCGCCGTTATCGACCCGGAGGGGCGCGTGCTGCTGGTTCGGCACACCTATGTGGCCGGTTGGCACCTTCCGGGCGGGGGCGTCGAAACCGGGGAGACGGCGCTCGCGGCTCTGACGCGCGAACTCGCCGAGGAGGCCGCGATCGAGGTCGTCGGCCCACCAACCCTGCACGGTATTTTCTTCAACGGCCACGTCTCTCGCCGCGATCATACCCTCGTCTACGTCGTGCGATCGTTCCGCGATCGGGGTCCGAAGTCGCCCGATCGCGAGATCGCGGCGGCCGCGTTCTTTCCGCTATCGGCCTTGCCCGAGGGCACGACGCGCGGCACCCGCGCCCGGCTTCACGAGATCCTGGCGGGCCGCCTTCCGCCGACCGCCTGGCTGGAGCAGGATGAGGCCGGGGCTGAGAAAGGCCGGGCATGAGCGTTGATCCCGCGTCCAAACCACCGGGGACGACCGAGGACGGCCCTCTCGCGAGCCTGCGCGTGATCGAACTCGGGCAGCTGATTGCGGGGCCTTTCGCGGCCCGCATCCTGGCCGAGTATGGCGCGACCGTGATCAAGGTCGAGTCGCCTGGCGAAGGCGATGCGCTCCGGGCCTGGCGCAAGCTTCATGACGGCACCTCGCTCTGGTGGCGCGTTCAGGCCCGCAACAAGCAGTCCGTCACCGCCGATCTGAAGACCCCGGAAGGGCAAGAGATCGTGCGGCGGCTCGCGACCGGGGCCGACATCCTGATCGAGAATTTCCGGCCGGGATCGCTCGAGAAATGGGGCCTCGGCTTCGACGTCCTGTCGAAGCTGAACCCGAAGCTCGTGCTGGTCCGCATCTCCGGCTACGGCCAGACCGGGCCCTATCGCGAGCGTCCGGGCTTCGGCGTGATCGGCGAGGCGATGGGCGGCCTGCGCTACACGACCGGCTCGCCGGACCGGCCGCCGGCCCGCACAGGCGTGTCGATCGGGGATTCGCTCGCCGCTCTCTACGGCGTGATCGGGGCCTTGATGAGCGTGATCCACGTCGTCAGGAACGGCGGCCCCGGTCAGGTCGTCGACGTCGCGCTGAACGAGAGCGTGCTCAACATCATGGAGAGCCTGGTGCCGGAATACGGCGTCGCCGGCGAGATCCGGGAGCGGTCCGGCGGCTCGCTCCCCGGGATCGTGCCGACCGACGCCTACGCGTGCCGCGACGGCTACGTCCTCGTTGCCGGCAACGGCGACTCGATCTTCAAGCGGCTGATGCGGACGATCGACCGGGACGACCTCGCGGACGACCCACTTCTCGCCCGCAACGACGGCCGCGTCGCGAAGGTCGAGCTGATCGACGGCGCGATCGCGACTTGGACCCGGGACCGCACGATCGCGGAGGTCTTGGACGCGATGAATGCCGCCTCCGTGCCGGCCGGCCGCATCTACAACGCGGCCGATATCGTGGCCGACCCCCATTTCCGCGCCCGCGACATGATCCTCGACGCCAGGCTGGCGGATGGAACGCCGATGCCGGTGCCGGGCATCGCCCCGAAGCTCTCGGCGACGCCCGGCGGGATGCGCTGGCTCGGGCCGGACCTTGGACAGCATACCGACGAGGTGCTGGCCGGGATCGGCTACTCCGAAGACGAGATCGCGGACATGCGCGGGCGCGGGATCGTGTGATGGGGGGAGCGGAGAGGGTCGACACCCACGAGGTCGCGCCACGCGACGGGTTGCAGATCGAGCCCGTCTTTGTGCCGACGGACGAGAAGGTCGCCTGGATCGACAGGCTTTCGGCGACGGGCGTGGCGAAGATCGAGATCACGTCGTTCGTGTCGCCGAAGCACGTGCCGGCCTTGGCGGACGGGGAGGAGGTCGGGCCAGGTGCGGGCGGCGGGCCGGCCGTTGGAACTTCATTCCGTCCCGGCCGCGGCGTGACGGGGCCGGTCCTCTCCGCTCAAGAGAAAGGGCGGCCTCGCGGCCGCCCTCGTCCTCTCGCTGCTGGCGCGCCTGAACGGCGCGGCCCGATCAGCCTCGGCTGCCGAAGCCCGCGGCGCCCGTGGTGACCACCGGCTCGACCCGTCCGGCTCGGCCGCCATACCAGCCCGCGATGGCGCCGAGCAGGAGCGACAGGAAGGCGAACAGGGCACCCCGCGAGGTCGCTTTGACGGTCGCCTGGGCGGCCTCCGTCGCCTTCTGCTTCGCCTGGTCGACCGTCTGGCGGTATTGCTGCTCGTATTGCGTGACGCGGGTCCGGGCCTCCTCGACCGGGATGTTCTGCGCCTTCGCCAGAGCCTGCGCGGCCCGCTCACGCGCCTGTTGCTGCTGCGCGACGTCGCCGGTCAGCAGGGCCCGCACGGCCGAGATGGCGCCATCGCGCAAAGCGGCCGGGTCGTTGCCGCCCGATACGTCGCGAAGCTGCCGCTCGATTCCCGAGAAGGGGTCGGTCACGTTGGCCAGGGCAGGCGCGACCGTCTGCGCCGCCGTCGCAGCCGTGCGGCCGAGGCCGCCCGCCACGCTCGAGACTGCGCCGAGCGCACCGCCCGCGAGGCTTCCGACCGCGCTGGTCAGGAGATAGGCGATGAGCAGGGTGGTGACGGCCCAGGCGGTCAGGCCGTGGAAGGCCGCCGTGGTCTCGACCGGCTTGCCGGATAGGCGTCCGGCGACGTAGCCGCCCGCTGCAGCGGCGACGATCCCGGACACGATCCACCAGATGCCGGCCGCGATCGAGAAGCTGCTGACCGACGGGTTGTCGCCCGTACCCGGATCGAGGGTCGCCATGCCGACACCGACCCCCAGCAGGTTCAGAATCAACTGCGTCACGAGCGCGATAGCCGCGCCAGCCAGCACCGCTCCCCAGGAGACGCGGTTGAGCAGCACCGTGCGGGCGTCCTCGGATGGGGTCACCGCCGTTTCGTGAGGCATGTTTGCCGCCGTGTCTCCGGCCGAGGTTACTTGTGCCATTATCGTCTCTCTGAGCACGGGAATGTGCGTTAATGCCATTAACATCGCTCGGCGGCTTGCGTTCCGCCGGCTCGGCAATCTCTCGCGGGCGATCAGCCCGATCGATCGCGTGCCGACATCCATTATCCAAGCGGCGGCCGGGCGGTCCGGCGGCTACCGGCCGCTGCGCGGGTTCAGGACCTCGCGCAGGCGGTCGCCGACGAGGTTGATCGACACGATCGCGGCCACAAGCGCGAGACCCGGGAAGGTCGAGATCCAGTACTTGCCGGACAGGAGATAATTGTAGCCGTGCGCGATCAGGAGGCCGAGCGAGGGCTCCGTCACGGGCACGCCGACGCCCAGGAACGACAGCGTCGCCTCCAGTGCGATCGCGTGAGCGACTTGCACCGTCGCGACCACGATGAGGGGTCCGAGGCAGTTCGGCAAAAGGTGGCGGAAGACGATGCGGGCGCGAGGCAGCGCGAGGCAGCGCGCCGCCTCGATGTATTCGCGCCGCGACTCGACCAGAGCCGAACCCCGGACGGTGCGGGCGTAATAGGCCCATTGCACCGCGACGAGCGCCAGCACGACCTTGTCGATGCCGCGCCCGAACACCGCGAGCAGCACGAGCGCGACCAGGATTGCCGGAAAGGAGAGCTGGAGGTCGACGACCCGCATGATCAGCGAGTCGACGCGTCCGCCGGCATACGCGGCCACGACGCCTGCCGTCGCCCCTATCGCGGCCGCGGCCGCGACCGATGCCACCGCGACCCCGAGCGAGATGCGGAGCCCGTACAGGATGGCGGACAGCATGTCCCGGCCCTGGTCGTCGGTGCCGAGCCAGGCGGGCCTCCCGTCCGCCATGGCGGCGCCTGGCGCCAGCATGTTGTCCATGATGTCGAGTACAGCGAGGTCGTAGGGGTTCTGGGGGGCGAGCCAGGGCGCGAGGAGAGCGGCGGCGACCAGCACGGCAAGGACCGCGAGCCCGCCGATCCCGCCGGGGCTACGGGCGAAAGCCCGGAACGCGCTCGCGAAGGAACCGCTCCCAGTGGAGGCGATCAGGACCGGCGCGGCATCGTCAGGGTTTGTGACGGCCGTGTCGAAAGCTGGAGCAGTGTTCCCGGTCACGTCGCGCTTCGCCCGGGCACATCCTCTGAGCGCGGCCTGCCTTCCCCCTTGTGGGGAAGGTGGCCCGGCCGCAGGCCAGGACGGATGGGGGTGGTGCAGCAGACGCCGGCGTCGGTTGCTCCTCCTTGACCCCCACTCCCAATCCCTCCCCACAAGGGGGAGGGGAGCGCCGTCGAGTCAGGATGAGCTCGCTGCGTCATCACCCCTCCTGCTCGCCGAGCCGCACGCGCGGGTCGAGGGCCGCGTAGGCGAGGTCGACGACGAGGTTGATGGTGACGAAGATCACGACCGTGAGCATCAGGTAGGCGACCACGATCGGGCGGTCGAGGCGGTTGATCGAATCGATCAGGAGCTTGCCCATGCCGGGATAGGCGAAGACGGTCTCGGTTACGACCGCGAAGGCGATCATGGAGCCGAGCTCGAGCCCGAGCACGGTCACGATCGGGATCAGCACGGCCTTCAGCACGTGCACGCCGACGATGCGGGCCGGCGAAAGCCCTTTGGCGCGGGCGAAGCGGATGAAATCCTGCCCTATCGTCTCCCGTGTGCCGGATTCGGCGATGCGGATCACGAGCGAGGTCTTGTAGAGCGCGAGCGTCACCGCGGGCAGGATCAGGTGCCTGAGCCCGTCGAGCGTCAGAAACGCCAGCGGCACGCCGAAGACGCTGACCGTCTCGCCGCGCCCGCTCGCCGGCAGGATGCGGAGCTCGACCGCGAAGAGCAGGATCAGCATAAGGCCGATCCAGAAATTCGGCAGCGAGAAGCCGAGTATCGAGCCCGACATGATGCCCCGCCCCAGGAGCGAGCGCGGCTTCAAGCCGGCGAGGAGCCCGAGCGGCACGCCGAGAAGCACCGCGATGACGAGGCCCGTCAGCGCGAGTTCGAGCGTCGCCGGCAGCCGCTGCAGGATCACCTCCACGGCTGGGACGTTGTAGACGAAGGACCGCCCGAGATCGCCACGGAGCGCGTTCGCCGCGAAGGTGCCGAACTGGATGAGGAGGGGCCGATCGAGCCCGAGCCTCTGGGCGATGGCGGCCCGCTCGGCCTGGTCCGCCTCGGGCGAGGCTAGCACGTCGATAGGATCGCCGACGGCGTAGATCGCCAGAAACACGATCACGGCCATCACGGCCATCACGGCGAGCGCCCCGCCGACCCGGCGGATCAGGTAGACGAGCATGGGAGGGCGTGCCGCGCGCGCTCCCCTTCCCCTTGCGGGGAGGGGCTGGGGATGGGGGCCGCTCCGTCGGCTCCGAGGGTCGAGGTTCCTCCTGGACCACCCCCACCCCGGCCCTCCGCTTCGCGTCGGCTCGGCCCTCCCCGCAAGGGGGAGGGTAAAGCGCGCCGAGTGAAGAGCATGACCGTCACGTCCCCGGCTTGACCTCCGTGGCCAGCGTGTACTGGTCGATCCTTGGCCGGTACGAGAGCCCCTTGCGGAACGCCCAAGGCGTGACCTCGAAATGGAGCGGCACCACCGCGTAATCGCCCATGGCAAGCTTCGAGGCTTTCCGCAGGATCTCGTCGCGGGCCTTGTCGTCCACGGTGGCGCGCGCCTGCAGGATGAGCTTGTCGACCTCGGGGTTCGAGTAGCGGCCGCGGTTGGTCGGCCCCATCCCGGTCGCCGGGTCCACCGTCGCCACGAGCGAGACGAGCGAGTTCGACATCTCGCCCGAATCGGCGCCCCAGCCGGCGAGGTAGAGCGAGAAATCGCCCTTGTTGCGCCGGGTGAAGAAGGTCGAGGCCGTCATGGCGTCGACGCTGGTCTTGACCCCGATGCGGGTCAGCATCTGGGCTACCGCCTGGGCGACCTTCTCGTCGTTGATGTAGCGGTCGTTCGGGGTGCCAAGCGTGACCTCGAAGCCGTTCGGATAGCCGGCGGCCGCGAGCAGCTTCCGGGCGCCTTCGGCATCGAACCGCTCCGGGCCCATCTCGGGCGAGGTGCCGAAGAGCGGCACCGGCAGGAGCTCGCCCGCGGCTTGTGCCACGCCGCCCATAATGCGCTCGACGATCGCCGGCCGGTTGATCGCCTTCGAGACAGCCTCGCGGACCTTGTGGTCGAGGAAGGGGTTCTTATCCGACCCGCGCACGCCCGGGGTCTTGTAGGCCGGGTCGCCCCGGAACTGGTCCATGGCGAGATAGATCACGCGGTTCGAGATGCCCTGCGCCATCCCGAAGCCCGCGCCCTTGATGCGGTCAAAATCCTGAATGGGTGGGTTCTCGATGAGGTCGACGTCGCCGGCCAGGAGCGCTGCGACCCGCGGACCCTGGCTCGCCATCGGCCGAAACGTGACCGTTTTCCAATACGGCTTCTCGCCCCAATAGCTGTCGTTCCGCTCCAGCACGATCGCGGTGCCGCGGGTGTAGTTGGCGAGCCGGTAGGGACCGGTCCCGACCGCTTTCGCGGGCTCGTTGAACTCGACCGATTTCGGCGGCGTGCCGAGCTTCTCGCAGCTCTTCGACCCGTACACGACCTCGCCGCCGCCATAGGCGGCCGCCGACAGGATGCCGAGCGTATTCAGGTTGTTCGCCAAGAGGGGAACCGGCTGCGCCGTCTTGACGATGAGAGTGAGCGGATCCGGCGTCTCGATCATGTCGATGCCGCGAACCGCGAAGGTGAAGGAGGATGGCGAGTTCTCGACAGTCGGCACCCGGCAGAGCGTGTAGATCACGTCCCGGGCCGTGAAGTCGGTCCCGTTCGAGAACCTGACCCCTGGCCGGAGCTTGAACTCCCAGGTGCGGTCGTCGAGGTTGCGCCAGGAGGACGCGAGCGCGGGCACGAGCGCCTGCTTGTCGTCCGTTGACACGAGACCTTCGAAGACATGCCGACGGACCGCGTTGTTTGGGCCGAGATTGTGGAAATGCGGGTCGATCGATGTCGGCTCGGACGCGAGCCCGATCTTGAGATCCTGTGCGTCGACCGCCGTCGCGACCAGCTGCCGGCGCGGCCACGGCCGCGACCCAATTCGTAATCCGTGTCATGCCGCCTCGTCCCGCGCGTGTCGCTGGATCGAACACGGATCGTGACGGCGAAGCAAGGTGGACAGCAAGCCGGCAGGGCTCGACCCGGCGCGGTCGGGGGAGCATGGTTCCTCCCCCCAAGCAGCGGGTGAACAAGAGCCGATGCCCGAGATGATCGCCACGCCCGACGTCGTCGCGTCCAGCCCCGCGCAGGCGAACCACCCCGCCGGTCGGGTCGCCATGCTGGGGGCCCTCGGCATCGTGTTCGGCGATATCGGCACGAGCCCGATCTACGCGTTCCGGGAATCGATCAAGGCCGCGGGAGGGCCCGGCACGGAAACGGTCGTGTTCGGCATCGTGTCCCTGGTGTTCTGGGCCGTCGTCCTGATCGTCGCCCTGAAATACGTCGTCCTCGTGATGCGGGCCGACAACCAGGGCGAAGGCGGCACGATGGCCCTTCTCTCTCTCGCGCTGCCGGCGGCTGGCAAGTGGCAAGGCGCGCTCTTGGTGATCGGGCTCGCGGGCGCCTCCTTGTTCTTCGGGGACGCGATGATCACGCCCGCGATCTCGGTGCTGAGCGCCATCGAGGGCGTCGAGATCGTGACGCCGTTCTTCAAGCCCTACGTCGTCCCGCTCGCGGCCGCCGTGCTGGTCGGGCTGTTCGCCATCCAGAGCCACGGCAGCGGGCGCGTCGGCCGCTTCTTCGGACCCGTGATGGCTGCCTGGTTCGTGGTCCTCGCCCTGATGGGAATCATCAACATCGCGGCGCGGCCGGGCGTGCTCGCTGCGCTCGATCCCCGATACGCGATCGGCTACCTGGTCCATGCCGATGGCTGGATCGCGTTCACAGTCCTCGGGTCCGCCTTCCTGGCCTTGACCGGCGGCGAGGCGCTCTACGCGGATATGGGCCATTTCGGGCGGCGCGCGATCCGGATCGACTGGTTCGCGCTCGTAATGCCGGCCCTCGTGCTGAACTATCTCGGGCAGGGCGCGCTCGTCCTGTCGAACCCGGAAGCGGCCGCGAACCCGTTCTTCCTGCTTGCGCCGTCGTGGGCCCTCATCCCGCTCGTCGCCCTTGCGACGGCAGCGACCGTGATCGCGAGCCAATCCGTGATCTCCGGCGCGTTCGCGCTCATCCAGCAAGCGATCCAGCTCGGGGCGCTACCGAGGCTCGACATCCGGCAGACCTCGGAGGAGACGGCCGGCCAAGTCTATGTGCCGCAGATCAACTGGCTGCTCGCAATCGCGGTGCTCGGGCTCGTGTTCGGCTTCCGCAGCTCGGAAGCGCTCGCGAACGCGTATGGCATCGCGGTCGCGGGCGACATGCTGGTGACCACCATCCTGGTCGCGACCGTGGCGCGCGGAGTGTGGGGTTGGCCCCTGGCCGCCGTGCTTCCGGTCGCCGGACTGTTCCTCGCGCTGGATCTCGTCTTCGTGTCGGCGAACATCCACAAGATTCCGGAGGGCGGCTGGTTTCCGCTTCTCGTCGGGGCCGTGTGCCTGACATTGACGCTCTCATGGCGAGGCGGGCGTGCCGTCGCGCTTGCGCGCCGTGAGGAGGACGCCATCTCGCTCGCGGCGTTCGTGTCGAGTCTGTCCGGGCCAAACGCACCGCTTCGTGTCCCGGGTACTGCCATCTATCTGACGACGCGCCATGACGTCATGCCGGCGGCCCTGACCCTGAACATCAAGCACAATCATGTCCTCCACGAGCACATGATCCTGCTCAAGGTCACGACCGAGCGTTCTCCGCGGGTCGATGAGGCCTCGCGCGTCGTCGCCGGCGATCTCGCGCCGGGCATTCGGCAGGTCACCGTGCGCTTTGGGTTCGCGGAGAAGCCGAACGTGCCGGCGGCGCTGGCCTCCCATGCCGAAGAGGTCGGCTGCGACCCCGAGACGGCCTCCTACTTCCTGGGACGGGAGGTTCCAATTCCGGCGCTTCAACCAGACGTGCCTCTCTGGCAGGAACAGATCTATGCCTTCATGACCCGCAACGCGGTTCGGGCGCCGGATTATTTCGTCATCCCGCCCGCTCGGGTGGTGGAGCTCGGCACGAAGGTCGAGCTCTGAACGCTTCAGGCGAGCCGGCGCTGATTCGTCGGCTCACCTCTTGGCGAGGGAAGCCGTCGCCCTCTCAATTGCGTCCGCTGCCTCGCTGCGGGGCGGCAGGGTCGCGTCGCTGATATGGGCGATGTTCTCGGGCGGCGTCTCGGCTTCCGTCGCCTCGGTGGCGTCGTCGCTCGTAAAACCGGACGCGAGCCGGGCCGCTTCCGACGCGCTCGTCGGCTCCTGGCCGAGCTGGCCCTGCACGTCGTCCGGCCGGGCGACATCGGCCGGGTTGTCGCTCATCCCTTGACCGTTCTCGTCCCCGCCTGCGTTGAAGCTCTGCAAGCTGTCTCGCTTGCGGTCGGTCGCGCTCATGGTGATCTCCAAAACTATCGGACGAGAACCCGCTCAAAACGATCTGGTTGCCGCATCCGCTTCGATCGAGACGAACGACCGCTCAACCGATCCCCTCGAACAGCGCGCTCGAAATGTAGCGCTCGGCGAAAGAGCATGCGACCGTCACGATGCGTTTGCCCTCCATGCCGGGTCGGGCGCCGACCTGAAGCGCGACCGCCACGTTGGCGCCTGTCGAGATGCCGCCCGGGATGCCTTCCATCCGGGCGAGGAGCCGCGCGGTGTCGAACGCCGTCTGGTTGCCGACCGTCACGACCTCGTCATAGATCTTGGTGTCGAGGACGCCCGGCACGAAGCCCGCCCCGATTCCCTGGATCTTGTGCGGGCCCGGCTGGCCGCCCGACAGCACCGGCGAATCCTCGGGCTCCACCGCGATCACGCGCAGGTTCGGCAGGCGGGGCTTCAAGACCTCGCCCACCCCTGTGATGGTGCCGCCGGTCCCGATGGCGGAGACGAACACGTCGAGCTCGCCTCCGGTGTCGTTCCAGATCTCCTCCGCGGTCGTCTTGCGGTGGATTTCGGGATTGGCCGGGTTCCCGAATTGCTGCGGCATCACCGCGCCCGGGATCTCGCGCAGCAGTTCCTCGGCCTTGGCGATGGCGCCCTTCATGCCCTGCGGACCGGGCGTCAGGACGAGTTCGGCCCCGAGAAAAGCGAGCATCTTGCGCCGTTCGGTCGACATCGTCTCCGGCATCACCAGCATCAGCCGGTAGCCGCGCGCCGCGGCCACGAAGGCGAGCGCGATGCCGGTATTGCCGGATGTCGGTTCGACCAAGGTGCCGCCCGGCTTCAGCCTGCCCGAGGCTTCGAGTGCGTCGATCATGGCGACGCCGATGCGGTCCTTGACGCTCGCGATCGGGTTGAAGAACTCGAGCTTCAGGAGGATCTCGGCCTTGACGCCCCTCTCCTTCGCCATTCTGTCGAGGCGCACGAGCGGGGTGTCGCCGATGGTCTCGGTGATGGAGCCATAGACGCGGCCGCGCCCGGGCTTGCGTCGGTCGCGCCGATCGGCGCTGGGTGTCGTCGGGGCGGTGTCGGCCATCGCTCGTCTCCTCGCGTTTCAATGGCTGCCTAGCGAATCGCCTTGGGACTGTCGATGCAAAGGACGATCGGCCTCCGGCTCTCCGTTCCCGCCGTTTGATCGCCTCTCATCGACGGCCGCGCCGAGACGAATCTTCCCCGTCGGGAGTCCCGTCTGCTCAAGGGATCTCGCGGTCCGTTGATCCGAAGCCGCCGCTGCCGCGCGCCGAGGCGGCGGCGAAGTCGGTCACGACCTCGAAACGGGGGCGGGCCATCGGCACGAAGACGAGTTGCGCGATCCGCTCGCCGGGGGTCACGACGATCGCGGCCGCGTCCGGCCCAGCGTTTCGGTTCCAGGCGGAGATCATGACCGGACCCTCGTAATCGGCGTCGATCACCCCGACGCTGTTGCCGAGCACGAGCCCGCGATGGCCGGACCCCGAGCGGGGCACGACGAGGCCGAACCAGCCGGGCTGCCCGATCCGGACCGCGAGCCCGGACGAGACCAGCACGGGCGGCGCTCCGGGCGCGAGCCGGAGCGGCTCATGGAGGCAGGCATGAAGGTCGAGCCCGGCCGCTAGGTCTGAGCCGTAATGCGGGAAGCCCCAGCCCGGGATGCGTGGGTCCAGGACTTTGACCTGGACGTCGGTCAGCGCGGCCACGGCCTCAATCCTCGTCCGCCAAGTTGTTCGTCGGAACGTCCTCCCAGCACGGAAGAGCATCGTTTTCATGTCGAAAACAATGCTCCAGGGCTGGTGAGCAGTCGCCCGACCTAGTCACACCGCCCGCAGCTTGACATCTAGGAATAAAGGCCGAACACCCTGGCCACTCCTCTCCACGAGGGAGCCGCCGCGTGCACGGGCTGCGGTTTCGGCGGAGAGCGGCTCCCCGGGGCGCCGTCACGGCCTGAGAGACCCTTCGACTGGCCGGGGCGGATGGCGGCGCATGCCGCTAGGAGCCGCCGGCCCGTGTCCCCCGCCGTCTCGCGAGAGGCGGCCCGGGTAGCGCAGCGGCCCTCGCGGCCGACTGGTCGAGCGCGACACGCCACCGGAGTTCCGACCTGGGCGTCTTGTCCGACAAGAGCCGTGCGGGACGCCGGGAGGGACCTGGCGAATCCACCCAATCGCGTAACCTGAAGGCCGGAGAACCGGCGTCCAGCTCCCCCCTCTTCGCGCAGGCGAGAGCAGGGAAGACAAGAATTGGAGGCGGACACCCGGGCGGGAGCCGCGGGCTTTTTCGGGCTGGGCGCCCGCCACGCGTCCGGCCCGGCGCCCGGCGAGAGCGCCCGCCCAACATCCGCGCGGACAATTGCCTCCGGGGGCTCCGTCTGGCATAAGCCCGCCCTTCGAACCGCCCGGCGACCAGGGCTGCCGTGGCGGTTCGATATGCTCCAGCAGCATCTTCGCGTCCCGGACCGGTCTCCCCCCGTCCGCGCGGCGCATATTCCGGCCGTTCGGCCCATAGGAGAGCGAAATGCCCAAGCTGAAGACCCATTCGGGTTCGAAGAAACGGTTCAAGATCACCGGGACCGGCAAGGTAATGCGGGCTCAGGCCGGCAAGCGTCATGGCATGATCAAGCGGACCAACAGTCAGATCCGCAACCTGCGCGGCACGACCACGATGTTCAAGGGCGACGCCGACAACGTGAAGAAGTTCTTCCTGCCGAACGGCTGACAGAAGCGCTTTTCCACCCCGCTCGTTTCCAGGAGATCGAACCATGGCCCGTGTCAAACGCGGCGTGACAAGCCACGCCAAGCACAAGAAAGTCCTCGACCTCGCCAAGGGCTATTACGGCCGGCGCAAGAACACCATCCGGGTCGCCAAGCAGGCGGTCGAGAAGGCGATGCAATACGCCTATCGCGATCGCAAGAATCGCAAGCGCTCCTTCCGGTCGCTCTGGATCCAGCGCCTGAACGCGGCCGCCCGCGAGCACGGCATCACGTATTCGCGCCTGATCGACGGCATGGCCAAGGCCGGCATCACAGTGGACCGCAAGGTGCTGTCCGACATCGCGATCCACGAGCCCGCCTCCTTCACGGCGATCGTCGAGCAGGCCAAGGCGGCGCTGCCGCCGGAGGTCCTGAAGACCGCGTCGCCGCAGGACGTCCTGCAAGCGGCCTGATCGGCCGGGCGCCGTGCAGGGCCTGACCGCCGACCTGCTGCGCGGCCTCTGGTACGTGGCCGCGCCGGGCTCCGGCGTGCCGGCGGGCCGCACGGTCGCGAAGACGCTGCTCGGCGAGCCGGTCCTCCTCGGGCGCACGAGCGAAGGGGCGGTGTTCGCGCTGCGCGATTCCTGCCCGCATCGCGGCATCCCGCTCCGCTACGGCCGCTTCGATGGCCACACTGTGGCGTGCTCCTACCACGGCTGGCGCTTCGACCGGACCGGAAGCTGCGTCGACATTCCGTCCCTGCGCGAGGATCAGACGGTCGATTTCGCCAAGATCAAGTGCGGCGCCTATGCCTGCCTGGAGCGGCAGGGGCTGATCTGGGTGTACGTCCCGAAAGCGGAGGAGACGCCGGTCGAAGGCGGGTCACCAGAGCCGCCCCGCATGCCGATCTTTCCTGACGACGTCGCGCCGAGCCTCGGCATCATGCTGCCCTTCCCGTGCTCGACTGACCACGCGGCCTTCGGGTTGATGGACCCGACCCATGCGGCCTTCGTGCACACCTCGTGGTGGTTCAAGACGGGCGCCGCGAAGCTGCGGCCGAAGGAGAAGCGGTTTGAGCCCTCCGAACTCGGCTGGCGCATGATCCGCCATCGTCTGCCCCCGCAGAATCTCGTCTACAAGCTCCTCGGCCGGCACGTGGAGACCGAGATATCGTATCGCCTGCCGGGGCTTCGGATCGAGGAGATCCACGGCGACAAGCACTCCGTCGTCGGCCTGACCGCGCTGACGCCGGTGACGGATGGGTCGACCGACGTGTACCAGTTCTTCTGGACGACGCCGGGCTGGGTCAGGTTCGTGAGGCCCCTTGCCCAGCGCCTGATGACGGTGTTCCTCGACCAGGACCGCACGGTCGTGGTGCAGCAGCGCGAAGGCCTCGTGCATCACCCCCAGCTGATGCTGATCAACGACGCCGACACACAGGCGCGCTGGTGGATGCGGATCAAGGACGAGTGGTGCGACGCACAGGCCGAAGAGCGCCCCTTCGCCAATCCGATCGCCCCGCGGACCTTGCGCTGGCGGAGCTGAAGGCGCGTCCAGCCGCGGCGCGGCCGGGATGCGGGAGCTGGCGAAGGAGCGTTAACGGATCGCCGCTACCCTCGCGGTGAGATCCGATCGCCGAGGACCGACGTGCCGCGCCTTCCTGCCATCGGCCCGCGCGGCTTCGCCGGGCTCGCCTTCCTGCTCGGCGTCGCGCTGCGGTTCGCCGGGCTCGAGCACGCGAACGCCGACGCCGACCAATTCCTCATTCCCTGGTACGTCCACGCGCGTGATCACGGAATCGCGAGCCTCGGGCAAGCCTTCACGAACTACACGCCGTTCTTCACCTACCTCCTCCTCGTGGCGACCTGGTTCGACGGGCTCGCCCCTCCGATGGCCCTCATCAAGGCGATCTCGTTCCCGTTCGAGCTCGGCTGCGCGGTGCTGGCCGGCCGGCTCCTCACCGTGGTCGATCCGCGTCCCATCCGGAGCGCCTTGGCCTTCGCGGCCGTCTGGCTCGCCCCGAGCGTCCTCTATAACGGCGCTCTCTGGGGCCAGGCCGATTCGCTCTGGACCTTCTTCATCCTGGCGGCTCTCCTGGCCTTTTGCCGCGACCGGCCGGTTCTCGGCATGCTGGCCTTCGCGGTCGCCGTCTCCGTAAAGGCGCAAGCGGTGTTCCTCGGCCCGCTCGTGTTCGGATTGGCGCTCCGCGGCGTAATCCCCTGGCGGTGGTTCGCGGCGATCCCGGCCGTGTACCTCGCACTGGCGGTCCCGACCCTTCTGGCCGGACGCTCCCTCGCCGACATATCGTCGATCTATCTCGGTCAGGCCCGAGCCTTCCGCCTCCTCTCGGTCAGCGCCGCCAATCTCTACATGTTCGTTCCGGAGAGCTGGTACTGGCCGGGGCTCGCGGTCGGGATCCTGCTCGCGGCCGCAGCGGGATTGGCGCTCGCCGTCCTGATCGCGCGACCGCCACGGCTCCCGCCGGAACGCCTGCTGTTCGCTGCCGCGGTGTCGCTCATCCTGATGCCGTTCGTGCTGCCGAAGATGCACGAGCGCTACTTCTACGCTTTCGAGGTCCTGATCATCGTGCTGGCTTGCGCGCGTCCGTCCCTCGCCCGCTTCGCGCTGCTCGCTCAGGTCACCTCGATCATGGCCTATCTTCCCTATGACGGGAGAGGCGATCAGTTTGTCCCGATGGTCGCGGTGACGAACCTCGTGCTCCTGCTCGTTCTGGCCAAGGGCCTGCGGGACGCGCTTGGGAGCAGGCCGGACCCACAGGGAGGTGTTCTCATCGATGGGCAGGCGCTCACCTCGCTGGTGGCCGCCGTTTGGGCGAGCTTCCTCATCCAGCTCGGGCTGCTGGCGTGCTTCTCCCGCTGGATCGAGGTCGCGAACGTGTTTCCGCACGAGCGAACCGACCCTCGAGGAATGGCGGTCGTCCTCGGCCTCCTCGTGCTCATGCTGCTCGTCAGGTCGCGACACCGCCCTCCTGCCGCGAGCGCCGCCCCGGCCTGATACCGCTCCCTCGGAGCTTTCTCGACAGCTGAGGGCCGCGCGTGCGAGACACCCGCTCCGAGCGGGAACGAGGCTGATGGACACGGTGGGGAGCGGCCCGCTGGAGGAGGATCTCCTCAGGCAGGTGGACACGGCGCCGGACGAGGCGGCGCTGGAGAGCCTGCGGGTGGGGGCGCTCGGCAAGAAGGGCACGATCTCCGAGCTCCTGAAGACACTCGGCGGCATGTCGCCCGAGGAGAGGCGAGTCCAGAGCCCGCTAATCAACGGGCTTCGAGACAGTGTCCAGGCGGCCATCGCGTCACGTCGCGCGGCCCTCGCCGAGGCCGCCCTCGATGCGAGGCTCGCGGCGGAGCGCATCGACGTGACCCTGCCGGTCCGGCCGGGCCCGGAGGTGACCGGCCGCATCCACCCGATCAGCCAGGTGATCGACGAGATCACCGCCATCTTCGCCGATATGGGATTCCGGGTCGCGGACGGTCCCGACATCGAGACGGACGAGCTCAACTTCACGGCCCTCAACTTCCCCGTCGGCCACCCCGCCCGGGAGATGCACGACACCTTCTTCCTCCAGCCGGACCATCTGGGTCGCCGCAAGGTGCTGCGGACACACACCTCGCCCGTGCAGATCCGCACGATGCGGACGCAAGCCCCCCCGATCCGGGTCGTGATCCCGGGCCGCACCTACCGGCACGATTCGGACCAGACCCATACGCCGATGTTCCACCAGCTGGAGGGGCTGGTGATCGACGACCGCGCCAACATCGCCCACATGCGCTGGGTGCTGGAGGAGTTCTGCCGCGCCTTCTTCGAGGTGGACGAGGTCACCATGCGGTTCCGGCCGTCCTTCTTTCCCTTCACGGAGCCCTCGGCCGAGGTCGACATCCAGTGCTCGCGGCGCGGCGACGAGATCCGGTTCGGCGAAGGCGACGACTGGCTCGAGATCCTCGGCTGCGGAATGGTGCACCCGAACGTGCTCAGGAATTGCGGCCTCGATCCGGATCGGGTCCAGGGCTTCGCCTGGGGCATGGGGATCGACCGGATCGCCATGCTGAAATACGGCATGCCGGACCTGCGCGCCTTCTTCGAGGCGGACGTCCGCTGGCTGCAGCATTACGGGTTCCGGCCGCTAGACCTGCCGACGCTGGTCGGCGGGCTGACGGGGTGAGGCACATGACGGATCAGGAGATCAACGAGATCGCGTCTCGCGTCCTGGCGAGCGACACGTCCAGACCTGGTTTCCTGGGCTCTGAAACGATCAGCGACCTGGATTTCGACGGGACCGAGGTTCTGCGCGTCACTGCCCATTACGAACACATGCCGCACATAGCCAGACCGCTGGACGCCATGCACGCGATCCGGGCGGAGCTGCTTGGGCAAGGCGAAGATCGAACCGTGTTCTTGACGAACAAGTATCGTGACGAGTTGCCCTCGATTGAGGACGATGCGGCCTGACGATGGCAACCATGGTCGAGCGATGGCTCGAACTCGCTGATCTGCTGCTGGAGGACTATCCTGGCAGCTGGGCTATGCGACGCAGAGCCGTCAGTAGCGCCTATTACGCAGTGTTTCACAAAATCGCGCTGCTCTGTGCGGACGAGATCGCGACTGACCACGAGCGTGACTCTCCCGAGTACCAGATCATCTATCGCAGCCTGGAACATGCGGCGATCCGAGGGGCGCTGACCAAGGGCCCTCTGGCCGAGAACCAGCGCCTCCGGAAGATCGGAGAGTCCTTCGCCCTCTTGCAAGACGAAAGGGTGAAGGCGGACTACATGCCGCCGGTCACGAATGTCGTCGAGCGCAGCAAGGCAAGAGAATTGTTGGCTGAAGCCAAGCTCGTTGTGAGTGAGCTCGAAGCGCTCGAACCTGTGCTCCGACAGTCGCTCGTCGTCCGACTGCTCATCAAAGACCCGAAACGATGAAACTCACCCTCTCCTGGCTCCGCGACCACCTCGAGACGGCCGCTTCTCTCGACGCCATCACGGCCACGCTGACCCGCATCGGGCTTGAGGTCGAGCGCGTCGAGGATAAGGCCGCGGCGCTAGCCCCCTACGTCGTGGCGCGCGTCCTCTCGGCCGAGCCGCATCCGAACGCCGATCGCCTGCGCGTCTGCCTCGTCGAGACGGGCTCCGGCGAGCCCGTGCAGGTCGTGTGTGGGGCGCCGAACGCCCGGGCCGGCATGCTGTCCGTCTTCGCGCCGCCCGGCACCTACGTGCCGGGAAAGGACCTGACGCTCGCGATCGTCAATGTTCGTGGCGTCGAGAGCCGCGGCATGCTGTGCTCGACGGCCGAGCTCGAGCTCTCGAACGACCATGACGGCATCCTCGACCTTCCGCCGGACGCGCCGGTCGGGCAGCCCTACGCCGCCTATGCCGGCCTTGCGGACCCGCTGATCGAGATCAACCTCACGCCGAACCGGCCCGACTGCACGTCGATCCGCGGGATCGCTCGCGACCTCGCCGCAGCCGGAATCGGCGCGCTCAAGGCGGATCGGATCGAGCCGGTCCGGGGGGCATTCCCGTGCCCGGTCCGGGTCACGCTCGATCTCGCGCCGGACGACGCGAAGCTCTGCCCGGCCTTCGCGCTCCGGCTGGTCCGCGGCGTGACGAACTGCCCCTCGCCGGATTGGCTTCAGCGCAAGCTGACCGGGATCGGGCTCCGGCCGATCAACGCGCTCGTCGACGTCACCAACCTCCTGACCTTCGACCGCGGCCGCCCGCTCCACGTTTTCGACGCCGCCAAGGTCGCGGGCGATCTCACGGTGGGGCGGGCGAAAGCCGGCGAGACCATCGTGGCCTTGGACGGCCGGACCTACGCGCTCGACGACGACATCGTGGTGATCGCCGACGAGGCAGGCCCGGAATCGATCGCCGGCGTCATGGGCGGCGAGCATTCCGGCTGCAACCTCGACACGACAGACGTCCTGATCGAGTCGGCGCTCTGGAACCCGCTCAACATCGCCCAGACCGGTCGGCGGCTCGGCATCATCTCGGACGCGCGCTACCGATTCGAGCGCGGCGTTGATCCGGCCTTTACCGTGCCCGGCCTCGAGCTCGCGACACGGCTGATCATGGAGCTCTGCGGCGGCGAGCCGTCCGAGATCGCCTTCGCGGGCGCGATCCCGGAGCGCGAGCACGCGATCGACTTCCCCTGGACGGAGGTGCGTCGTCTGTCCGGCCTCGACCTGCCCCGGGCGGAAGCCAAGGTGATCCTTGGCGATCTCGGCTTCGCGGTCGCGGGCCAGGGCGACCGGGTGAAGGTGCTGCCGCCGTCGTGGCGCCCCGACATCGAGGGCAAGGCCGACCTTGTCGAGGAAGTGATCCGCATCGGCGGGCTCGACCGCATCCGGCCGATTCCGCTGCCTCGCCTCGACCAGGCGGTCGCGAAACCCATCCTCACGGTGCTGCAGCGGCGAACGGCTCTCGCCAAGCGCGAATTCGCGGCGCGGGGGCTCGTGGAAGCCGTGACGTGGTCCTTCATCGGTCACAAGGACGCCTTGCTGTTCGGGGGCGGGGGGGCGGCGCTGCGGCTCGCGAACCCGATCGCGGCCGACCTTTCCGACATGCGGCCGAGCCTCGTTCCGGGCCTCCTCAAGGCCGGCCAACGAAATGCCGACCGGGGCCTGCCCGACGCCGCCTTGTTCGAGGTCGGCCAGTGTTTCGCGTCGGACGAGCCGGAGGGGCAGACGATGCGGGCCGCCGGCCTGCGCCGTGGGACGGCGCGCCTCTCGGGAGCCGGACGGCACTGGGAGGGAGTAGGGCGGCCGCTCGACGCCTTCGACGCGAAGGCCGACGCGTTGGCGCTCCTCGTAGCGCTCGGGATCCCGACCGGCGGATTACAGGTCGTGCCGGGTGGGCCGGATTGGCTCCATCCTGGTCGATCCGGAACGCTCTCGCTCGGGTCGCGTGCCGTGATCGGGCATTTCGGCGAGGTCCACCCGCGCATCCTGGCCGCCATGGACCTGAAAGGCGCTCCGGTGGTGTTCGAGATCACGCTCGACCTCCTACCTCTACCAAAATACCGGCCGACGAAGATCAAGCCGAAGCTGACGCTGTCCGGCTTGCAGCCGGTCACGCGCGACTTCGCCTTTGTGATCGGCCGCGAGGTGCCGGTCGGCGAGCTCCTGCGCGCGGTGGGCAACGCCGACCGCGCGCTGATCGCCGGCACGGAGGTGTTCGACCTCTACGAGGGTCCCGGCATCCATCCCGCGAAGAAGTCGGTCGCGCTCGGCGTCACGTTTCAGCCGACGGAACGGACGCTGACGGACGCGGAGATCGAGGCGGTGTCGGCGAAGATCGTCGAGGCGGCCGCGAAAAGGACGGGAGCGGTGTTGCGCTCGTGAACAGCTACGGCGACGACCCGATTCCGGCGCCCCGAGCCGGCTCCGTCAACCTTGTTGAGGCGCTGTCGAACGCGCAGCACCTGCCGGCGGCAGTCTTGGCGCTTGCCGTGCTCTCGCCCGAGCGGATCGCTCCCGAGGTCCTGCGGACCGTCGACCTCGCGTTGCCCGACCCGACTGCCAGCCCGCGCGCTTCGACATCCTCACGCCCCCGCTCACGAGCACGCTCTACATTGTTCTCGACGCTGGCGGCCGAACAGGGCCGTGGCTGCTCGACTTCGGCTCGACGATCACATCCGTGTATCAGGATGCCTGGAAGGCTGAGGTTGGCGACACAGTCGCGATTTCGAGTCTTCCGCTGCCGGGAGCCGTTCCCGGCCCGCTTCAGCTCCCGGTCGTCGCGGGAGGGCGGCACCGGGCCGGGGTAGGTTCGCCGCTTGGCACCCTCGGCACGGACGTCCTGAGGCGCATGACGGTCGAGATCCACTTAGAGGTGGCGGCCAACCCCCATGTGATTTTTTTCGCCCCAGCGTGCGGCAGCGACATTCCACGTGGAGCCGGGTATGTCCGCACAGGTCAGTCGAACTTTTTCAGCTCGCACCCAGATACCCACACGTCCCGCTTTCCAAACGTCCCCGTCATGTTCGTTGAATTGGAGGAGAGATCGACCGACCGAAAGCAGCCCCGCCTGCCCGAGCCGAAGCGGAGCGCGAGGACGTGGGCGCAGCTCGATACCGGTTACGCGGATACCGTTTGGCCCTACTCCGTCGACATTAACGAAGCCTATCTCGCTGAATTGCGAGCGACTGTGCCCTCCCTGGCCCTCGTCGGGCTGGTGCCCGTAAGCGGCTGCGGGCGAGAGGACACGCTGCGGGAGGTCTACGTTGCGCCGGGCTGGCGGCTGAACGTCGTGCCGGACATTCCGCAACGGCCGATCCCGTTCAGCAGCTTTTATTTGGTGGTGAAACCGAAGGTGACGGAATGCGGCGGGATCGGACCGATGTCGGTTCCGGCCGCCCAACTCGGATCGTCGTTCCTGCGTGCGTTCGGAACGACGATCCTTGTGCCAGATCGGTCCGAACTGTGGATCAAGCTGCCGGACCCGAACTAATTAGCATTGGCGGGGTCGAAGGGCTTCAGTCTTCCGGTAGATGAGCGAGAGGTTCTCGGCCGGCATGGCGATGCGAGCCTCCCGTGCGAGCCCTTCGCAACGAGCCGCAACGTCGACCTCGTGCAATGCCGCAGCCCCATTCTGGGTCGCGGTGCCTGAGGTCGAGATGGAAGGCTTGGTTGCAGGCTCGCGGTCCTCGACGGACGCAGTCAGATTTGCGCCGCTGTCGGACGGCAACCCCGTCGCCAGATGGTTCGCACTGTGGCAGCCTTCACGCATGTCGCTTTCGCAAGTTCAAATCATCCGGTCGTTGGCCGAGGCCTTATCCTGGTTTGAGAAGGAACTTGGGTGGGGCGTGGCTCCTGCCGAGTTGCGGCATCTCACCGGTCGCATCGGCGAGCTCTACGCCGCGATGATCACGCGGGGCCAGATGGCGCTAGTTCTACTGCGTCACAAGCGCATTCGGAAGGCTGGATTGCGAGACGCGGTCTGGCAACAGGGGCATCTCGCGAGGGTTCTGGCGAGAGCGACGGTGAGCCGTCTTCGCAGCGTCGCGATCGAGT
>JAABUN010000559.1_pt1 | contig 95267 bp, 100 predicted proteins | sample 5559311 | NCBI WGS metagenome assembly JAABUN01 (sample SAMN10711877, study PRJNA513370) | rock metagenome | isolation source: Antarctica rocks | place: Antarctica: Victoria Land, Siegfried Peak sud | reverse complement strand
ACCTCGTTTGACTGCCGCAATCGCTTTTTGACGCAGGTCTTCACTGTACGGAGATGGCATAGTGGCTCCTAGATGCTCTTCTGCCTTTTACTATAACGTCTTAATCTATCTCCGTAATGCTATATCTGACGTATTAGCTTCAATTGTACTAACAAATTAGTTTTTAGCTTCTTGTAACCCTGTTGCTACCCTCTCTCCAAATTCTGGATCAATATTAGCAAGTCCCAATAGCTGTAGATACTCTTGGTTTGTCAAACCTGCTTGCTCAATAATTGCCAACGCCTCAGTTTCAATTTCTTGGGCGATTCGCAACGATTCAAACTCTGTTTCTGCCGCTTGTAACTTACTTTCACGAAGCGAAATTAGCTGCCAAACTTGCAAATATGCCTGCACAAACTTATTTACTTTTTCGGCGGGAATAGTTGTTGCATCCAGCAATGGACGAAGTTGGGTAGTTTCCGGCAAAGTCTTTTGTACAGATACTTCAGCAATGCCTGCACCAGTATTTATTAGTAAAGCAAAAGTAAAAAATACTACTAACAAGGAAATTTTTACAGTACGAGATAGCATGGATATCGCCAAAAGAGTAAAAATTGTCATGGGATTACTTCTAGCGCAAAGTCTGACTCTGCAAGCATCCTCTAGAATTAAGAAGGATACTAATAAGTAAATATACTAAAGGAATAAAATTAAGTCATGGCGATTAGCGAGTCTCAAACCCCGGCATCTCTGTCAGACAGGGAAATGCAAATAATCGAATTAGTAGCTGCTGGCTTAACTAACGAAAAAATAGCTGACGAGTTAGAAATTAGTAAACGTACTGTCGATAATCATATTAGTAATATTCTCGACAAAACGGGAGCAAATAACCGAGTAGAGCTTGTCCGGTGGGCATTGCAGTGGGGTAAAGTTTGTCTAGATGAAGTCAATTGTTGTACTTTGCCCATTCATAGCGATCGCATCTCTTAGTATAAAAGCAAGCAGCCCAAAAATTTATTCCCTTCGGTCTGCTTGCCAAACTACTAAGGAAATTTACTTTCTCGAACATCTTGCCCAAAATTCTGCACAGCGAAGTCAATTTGGGCGCGTAAATTAATATAGTTTTTCGCAAAAGGTGGTTGATGCTCCGAAAGACCTAGTAAATCGGCGGTAACTAAGATTTGACCATCACAATGCACCCCCGCACCAATACCAATAGTGGGAATAGTTAGTTTTTGGGTAATTTGTAAAGCTAAAGAGGCGGGGATATGTTCTAACAACATACTAAAGGCTCCAGCTTGTTGCAGTGCGATCGCTTCAGTTAAAACTTTTTCTCCAGCTTCCTCGGTTTTGCCCTGCTGGCGCAATCCCAATTGATGAATAGATTGGGGTGTCAAACCAACATGACCCATGACAGGAATCCCCGCTTGCACCAAATAAGCAACAGTTTCAGTCATTGCGGGATAACCCCCTTCCAACTTGACCGCTTGAGCGCCTGTTTCTTTCAATACTCGTCCCGCCGAATGTAGAGCTTGTTGAGGACTTTCTTGGTAGGTTAAAAACGGCAAATCGACAACAAGTAAAGCATTTTTTACTCCCCGACGCACAGCTTTAGCATGATGCAGCATTTCCTCTAAGGTTACAGGTAAAGTATTTTCGTAACCTAAAATTGTGGCTAAAGAATCGCCTACTAAAACTAAATCCACTCCAGCATTATCTAATAACTGAGCAAAAATGTAATCCCAAGCAGTTAAGGCAACAATTGGTCGCCCTTGTTGTTTCCATTTAATCAATTGCTGGGGAGTAACTGCCATAGGATTGCTGTAAAAACAGGATTGAGGTGCGAGTAATTTGCCTTAACTAGATTTACTCTGGGGTATCATTTTCGGCAGCTTGTCTAACTTGCTGTACGCTCAAACCTAGCGCCTGTGCTATTTGTTCTACTGTCAAACCTAGTGCTAAAAATCTTGGCACGGATTGGAGCTTGCCTTCTACTATGCCTTCTAGTTTGGCTTCTTGATAAACCTTTGTTTGTTTCAGATCGCTTAACTCAAACATTGCCTCTATTTCCTCCCGACTCATATTAGGCAACTTATAAACCAAGATTGTCTCTACTAATTGTACAAATTTTTCTTGTTGTAGTTGGTCGCCTTGCTGCCTAAATCTATCTACTAACTCTCTTGCTTGCTCGACAGTTTTTGATTTGGGAGCAACTATTAACTTTAAAGTTTTGATTCCTAGAGAGTTTTCAAAAACTTCTCCGCCTAACTCATTAAGATAAATGCGTCTAATTCGTCCACTATCAAAAAATTCTCGATAATGTTTTATATTAGCTGCGTCTGTACTTGAACTAGGGTACAAAACGATCGCACTCCAATCGTTTTCGGGCTTATTTTGCCGCAAATACAAAAATATTTCGGCTAAAAACCGCGAATAAAATTCTTGTTGGGGCTGAAACTGGACTTCAACGAAGTAAATGCGATCGCTTGTAAAATTCGGCAGAAAAACCCCATCAATGCGAAAAGCAGTTTGCTTAACTTCCACCGATGAAAACTGATAATTACTAGCAATTTCTGGTGGAGTACCAATAAGTTCAAAAAAGATATCAGGAAATTCTTGAAATAAGCGGTAAAAAAGGCTGTCAGTTTTCACCTTACAATTACCTAATTTTTCAGAAAAACTTGTAAGTCAATTTTTTATACTCCAGAACTAGAAGCCGCCAATTCTGCCAACCGCTCTTGCTGATCTTGAGAGATACAAGACTGGGTAATGGTTTCTAAATCTCCTTCAATGACTGGGTTAAGGACAAAGTTTTGTCCCAAACGGTGGTCGGTAACGCGATTATCTTTGTAATTGTACGTGCGGATCTTTTCTGATCGCGATCCTGTCCCAACTTGAAGTCGCCGCATAGAAGTTACAGCTTCTTGCTGTTCTCTCAACTTCATTTCATACAACTTTGCCCGTAAAATCTGCATCGCCCGTTCTTTATTCTGTAACTGGCTGCGTTCTTCAGTACAAAAGATCCGAATACCTGTAGGTTTGTGGTACAAATCGGCGGCGGTTTCTACTTTGTTGACATTTTGCCCCCCAGCACCACCCGAACGAGCGGTACTCATTTCAATATCTTTAGGATCGATGTGTATTTCCACCTCGTCCACTTCTGGCATTACAGCAACGGTAGCGGTAGAAGTATGTACCCGTCCGCTTGCTTCAGTTAATGGTACGCGCTGCACTCTATGAACGCCCGCTTCAAACTTTAACTTGCTATAAACTTGGTCGCCTTGAATTTCTAAGACAGCTTCTTTAAAACCGCCCATTTCTGCTAGAGATTCGCTAACTAGCTTTACTTTCCAGTGTTGAACTTCCGCATAACGCGAGTACATCCGCACTAAATCTCCTGCCCAAATACTAGCCTCATCGCCACCAGTTCCGGCACGAATTTCTAGCATGATGTTTTTGTCATCATTGGGATCGCGCGGTAAGAGCAACGTTTTTAAGCGAATTTCTAGTTGCTCTAACTTAGCTTCTAATTCCTGAACTTCACTAGCGGCGATCTCTTGAAATTCGGGATCGCTGGCTGATTCTTTAAACACCTGACGAGCGCCAATTAATTCTTCGGTGGCAATTTTCCAATCTTCGTAGCTATTAACTACTGGCTCTAAGGAAGAACGCGCCCTTGCCACCCGTTGCGTCTCATTAGGATCTCTAGCAACTTCAGGATCGGCAAGGCGGCGGTTTAGTTCGTTGAAGGTTTGTTCAACAGACTTAAGTTTGTCTAATAGGTAAGTTTCAGCCATAACAAGCAGTCGCGTAATTATTCAAGCAGGATAGGTTAGTTAAATTAGCAGTTCGCTTTAAACTAACCTACGCTACTTTTTATCTTCTGAGGCTGTTTCTGGTTCAGTTTCCATCATGCCGTACTTACGCATAAACCGCTCAACACGCCCTTCGGTGTCAATCATCTTTTGCGTACCAGTATAGAAAGGGTGATTTCCCGACCATACATCAACGTGTAATTCTGGTTTGGTAGAGCCTACAGTCATTACAACTTCGCCGTTGCAATAAACTTTTGCTTCGGGATACCACTTAGGATGAATATCTGCTTTTGCCATTGTTTTAGTGAAGAATTTACTTAATTTATTGTAGCTGCGATCGCTGTTATCCGGTTTGTAGAGACGTTGCAATGCAACGTCTCTAGCATTGGTTTTGAAATCATGCTTAATTATTTCCGCGCCCTGAATTCATCCAAGCCCAAAACTCAACTTCAGATTTTTAATTTAACGCTTCGAGAACTGAGGAGCTTTACGAGCTTTGTGCAATCCGTATTTCTTCCGCTCTTTGGCTCGTGGATCGCGGGTGAGATAGCCTTCTTTTTTCAAAGGTGGGCGGTTGTCAGGATCGAGCTTACATAAAGCACGGGCAACTCCCAAGCGAATTGAGTCTGATTGCCCAGTTAAGCCACCACCATGAGCATTCACTAAAATGTCATACTCATTTTCTAATCCCAAAGTTTCTAGGGGTGCTTTGGTGACAGAAATATAATTAGCGTTGAACTGAAAATATAACTCGCCTGGTTTGTTATTAACCGTCAATTGACCGCTACCTGGTACTAGACGTACCCTTGCTACCGATGACTTGCGGCGACCTGTACCCCAGTACACTGCACGACCGCTATTAGCTTCTACTGCTTGCATTACTTATCTGCTCCGGGAATTGTTTGAATTTTTAGCTCTTGGGGTTGTTGTGCCGAATGGGGATGATCGCCACCAGCATAGACTTTTAGCTTCGTAAATAGTTGCTTACCCAAACTACTTTTAGGCAGCATTCCTTTAACTGCTTGCTCAATAATCCGCTCAGGAATCCGGGCTTGAAGTTTAGCAAAAGTCTCGGTTTTCATTCCCCCCGGTCGCCCAGAGTGACGGCGATAGAGCTTTTGAGTGCGCTTTTTGCCTGTAACTACTATTTTTTCAGCATTAACGACAATTACAAACCCGCCTGTATCCATGTGAGGAGTAAATTCGGGCTTGTTTTTGCCGCGTAAAACCATTGCAATTTCACTAGCTAGTCGTCCGAGGCGTTGGTCTGCGGCATCAACTATATACCAGTCGCGGTTGATAGTGTCTTGGGGTGGAAGATAAGTTTTTTCCATTTTTTAAGTATCCTGTAAAATTTAATTGAGTAGCGCTGCCTGACTAAGTAGAGGGCAAAACTAATTTAGGCATGGTGTCATACCAGACTTCTGGCGGAAAAGGAGAGTCTTCATAGCCAACTCTTAGCAAACACAAACCGCAAGCGGGGGCGGCGTGTTTTACTTCTTCTCGACGCTCTTGCTGCCAAAGCTCCGTAAAGTTATCCAGACTCCGCTTGCCTGTACCTACTTGTACCAGTAGCCCTACAAGCAGCCGCACCATGCCATACAAAAACCCATTTGCTTGAATTTCAATATGAATAAAGTCTAAAGCGCGATCGCACTTCACTTGTTGCACTTCTACCCAAGAATGCGATCGCCTTGAGCCTGTCCGGTGAAAGGCGGCTAGGTGATGAGTTCCCAGCAGGGTCTTTAATGCCGCTTGCATCTCTGATTCATCTAGAGGCGCATAATAATAGTGCCAACTAAACGGGCTAACAAACAAGTTTGGTCTAACGCCTGTATAAAGCGTATAGCGATACCGCCGCCATTGGGCGCTAAAACGAGCGTGCCAAGACTCGCTAACGGACTCACTTGCCCGAATCAAAATATCGGTGGGTAAGTAACCGTTTAACACCGATGCCCAGCGCTGGGAGGGAATCAAGTTATTATGCTCAAAATGGGCAACTTGAGCAGCAGCATGAACCCCTGTATCCGTCCTTCCCGCACAGTGCAAAGTGACTTGATATCCCAAGACCTTTTTTAGGACTTTTTCAATCTCCCCTTGCACAGTACGTTGCTGTAGTTGCCTTTGCCAGCCATAAAAATCAGTACCTAAGTATTGAATTACCAAGGCGACTTTCTGTTTAGGGGTTTGGTACGGCAAGGCAACCATGTTTTAGCTTACACAAGTTCAATAATTGCCATTTGTGCATTATCGCCACGACGGGGCATCGTTGACAGAATGCGGGTATAGCCACCATTGCGGCTACCGTAGCGAGTTGGAACTTGCTCAAATAAAGCATGAACCAATTGCTTGTCGTAAATAAAGCCCATCGCTTGACGACGAGCGGCTAAAGAACCATCTTTAGCTAAAGTAATCATTTTTTCTGCTTCTTGGCGCAGGGCTTTGGCTCTAACTTTAGTTGTCGTAATCCGACCATGCCGGATCAATTCTGTAGTCAAAGCTCTTAACAGAGCGCGGCGTTGGTCGGCGGGTTTGCCAAGTTTGCTGATACTATTGCGGTGGCGCATAACAATTAGGGAGTAATTAGTTAGAAGGTGGACGGATCTAGCTAGGTTTAGGTGATTTTTCGTGAGGTAAAGTAATACCTAAGCGAACTTGCAAGGCTTCGATTACTTCTTCAGCAGATTTTTGACCAAAGTTTTTAATTTCTAGCAAATCTTCCTGGGTGTAATCCAATAAATCGGCAACGGAGTTTACTTGCGCTCGTTTGAGACAGTTGTAAGCTCTAACCGACAATTGCAATTCTTCAATGGGAATTTGGCTAGTAGGATCTTCATCGGTGGGCAACTCGTCTTGCATTGCCTCTAGAGAAATATCTTTTAGTGGATTAAATAATTCAACTAAAATACTAGCGGCTGCCGAGAGCGACTCTTGGGGGGTCACGCTGCCATTTGTCCAAATTTCCAAAACTAGCCGATCTTTTGCCGCCGAGCCATCTACAAGGGCATCTTCAACGCTGTAGTTGACTTTATGAACGGGCATAAATACGGCATCAATTTGGAGAAAATCTAAGGCTGTCGCGTCATCGCGGCTCCGTTCGATTGTCCGATAGCCTTTACCTCTGTCGATGCGAAATTCCATTTCTAGTTTCGCACCCTCGGCTAAGGTTGCTACATACTGATTGGGATCGACGATTTCAACTTCTGAGGGTAAGTCAAAGTGAGCGGCGGTAACTATGGTTGGCCCAGTAACTAATAGTCGTCCAATTTGGGGTTGAGAAGAGTAGCTTTTTAAAACTACTTCTTTCATCCGCATCAGGATTTCTAATACATCTTCCCGCATTCCTGGAATGGTCGCAAATTCGTGATTCACTCCAGCAATCCGAACGGCGGTAACTGCCGTACCTTCTAGGTTTGACAGCAAAATTCGCCTTAGAGCGTTACCCAACGTAGTGCCTTGACCGCGATCGAGAGGCTCCAGGACAAATTTACTATATAGACTCCGGTGTTCCTGTGTATTAGACTCGACACATTCAATTTGATATTGCGCCACGGAGTAACCTCCCTTATAATTAGCTGCCACTATTGGGCAGAGTATTTACCTTTACTTGTTGATGCCTATAGAGTAATAGGGCTTTTTTAGACTCTACGGCGCTTGGGTGGACGGCAACCGTTGTGAGGAATCGGGGTAATATCCCGAATTAGCGTAATTTCAAGTCCCGCTCCTTGCAAGGCTCGAATTGCTGTTTCTCGGCCCGATCCAGGCCCGCTTACCATAACTTCTATTTGCCGCATTCCTTGGTCTACGGCTCTACGGGCGGCACTTTCGGCGGCGGTTTGGGCTGCAAAGGGAGTTCCCTTTTTCGCGCCTTTAAAACCGCTAGATCCGGCAGATGCCCAAGAAATTACATCGCCATTTTGATCGGCGATCGTGACGATGCTGTTGTTAAAAGTAGACTGGATAAAAGCGATGCCGTTGGGGACGTTGCGCTTTTGCTTTTTAGCTCCAGGTTTTTTGTTTGTTTGTCGCGCCATAACTGAAAGTAAGCTAAATAATGCTGAGTAAAGGAACTAATTATGTTACTTGCCACTGGGTGCTTTTTTCTTCCCAGCAACGGTTTGCCGTCTACCGCGCCTGGTTCTCGCATTGGTACGAGTTCTTTGTCCGCGCACGGGTAAACCCATCCGATGGCGGCGACCTCTATAAGTTCCAATATCAATTAACCGCTTGATCGACATTGATTCTAAGCGGCGCAAGTCTCCTTCGACTTGGTAAGCTTCGATCGCACCCCGTAAGGCGGTAACGTCAGCATCGCTTAAATCTTTAATCCGAGTGTCTGGATTTACCCCGGTAGTAGTCAAAATGTTCTTTGACCGCGATAATCCAATTCCATATATGTAAGTAAGACCGATTTCGACACGCTTATCACGCGGAAGGTCTACACCAGAAATCCGTGCCACGTTTTTTCTCCCTAATTTGGCGGTGCTAAAAAACTCGATAAATAATTTTTGTATTTAACGGTCTAACCTTGTCTCTGCTTGTGTTTTGGGTTAGTACAAATTACCATTACTCGACCGCGACGGCGAATAACGCTACACTTTTCACAAATTCGACGGACTGAAGCTCTAACTTTCATTGCTGTTGCTTTATTACAAACTCTAAATCATACCACATTTATAGAAAGAAATGTTAAACAATTTGATTTAACTACTTTTTCCGCAAGCGGTAGGTAATTCTGCCTTTAGTTAAGTCGTAGGGTGTCAATTCAACTTTGACGCGATCGCCTGGTAAAATTTTGATGTAATTACGACGAATTTTCCCTGAGATGTGAGCCAACACATCAAAGCCATTATCAAGCGATACTCTAAACATCGCATTAGGCAACGAGTCTGTGACCGTGCCTTCCATTTCAATCAAATCTTGTTTAGACAAGTGATATTTTCCTCAATTCTACTGGCTGTTGAACTACCCACAGCTAAGGGCGGTATAGCATAACGATTAAAACAATTCCACCTTTTATTAATATATCTTATCTAGCATCGGGCTAAAGTTCAATATCAAATTAAGGTGTATTTGTCAACTAAGCGGTTATTACTTGATGGAGATCGGTGTTAACGGCTTCTAGGGGTTGGTTACCGTTGACGTAAACGAGTTGTTGGCGATCGCCATAAAAGCCAATTAACGGTTTAGTATCGGCGTGGTAAACTTCCAAGCGGCGGCGAATCACCTCTTCTGTATCGTCAGGACGACCGCGGACTAAAAGCCGCTCGATCAAAATATCATCTGGTACATCTAAGTTGATGACTTGAACGCTACCATGACCGAGCTTTTGCAGCAATCCGGCTAAAAACTCTGCTTGGCTGACAGTGCGGGGAAACCCATCTAAAATCCAACTAGAATTGATATCGCTTTGTTGGAGGCGTTCTTCCACCATCGCTTGAACTAAATTGTCTGGGACAAGTTCGCCACGATCCATATAACTTTGCGCTTCAATACCTAAAGGCGATCGCGCTGTCAACGCCTGACGCAAAATATCTCCAGTAGATATATGGGGAATCTGCAATTTTTGAGCCAACACTAAAGCCTGAGTTCCTTTACCAGCACCAGGTGGGCCCAGAAAAATCAATCTTGCCACTATTGTTTTACCATTCCTTCGTAGCGCTGCGAGATCACATAAGTGCGAACTTGCCTTGCCGTATCAATTGCCACACCGACGAGAATTAGCAAGGAAGTTGCCCCCAACCCTCTAAAAGTTGGTACACCTACCGCACTTTCTACCGCCGTGGGGATAATTGCCACCGTCCCTAAAAACAACGCCCCGAGTAAAGTTAAGCGATTAAGAACCCTTTCTACATATTCGCTAGTTGCTTTTCCCGGACGAATCCCAGGGATACTAGCGCCCATTTTCTTTAAGTTTTGCGACATATCGACAGGGTTAACAATCAAAGACGCATAGAAATAACTAAAGAAAACAATAGCAACTAGATAAACTAAAGCGTAAGCCCAAGGAGCAGAACCACCAGGACTAAGATAGTTAGTGGCAATGTTGCTTAAAGTTTGATTTCCGGTCGCGTTAGCTAAAAATGCTGGCAAAATCAAGATACTAGAAGCAAAAATAATCGGCATTACGCCCCCCTGAATTAACTGCAAAGGTAGGTAACTGCGACGTTCTTCTTGAACTTTTCTCCCAACTTGGCGACGAGCGGAAAGGATGGGAATTTTGCGACTGGCTTCTTGAACAAAAACAATGCCAACAATAGTAACTAGAAACACCAATAGGAGGACAACAACCCTACCTACGGCGGCTCTACCACCAGTTTGAGCAAAAGTAATAGTATCGCCCAAGGACTTGGGTAAAGCCGCAACAATGTTGACGAAAATCAGCAAAGATGCGCCATTACCAACACCGCGCTCGGTAATGAGTTCTGATGCCCACATAATGAACATGGAACCTGCGATCAGGGCGATCGCCGTTTGAATCACAAAAGCTGGCCCTGGTACGATCGCAAAAGGACGTACCCAAATAGCAGCAATAAAACTACTCTGCAAAACTGCCCAACCAAAAGAAACATAGCGGGTAATTTGCGATATTTTCCGCCTCCCAGCTTCCCCTTCATTTTTTTGTAAATTTTCTAAAGCTGGGATTGCCGCCGTTAGCAATTGAATAATAATTGAGGCGTTAATGTAGGGCAAAATGCCTAAAGCAAAGATGCCCAACGTAGAAAGTCCACCACCTGAAAAGATATCTAAAAAGCCAATAATAGCGTTATTGTTTTGTACAGCCTGGGTAAATTGGTCGCGGTTAATTCCTGGTATAGGTAAAAATACACCAAGACGCGCCAATATTAATATTCCAATGGTGACAAACAGCCGTCCTCTAAGTCCGGCGGTTTGTGCCATTTGCTTAAAAGTTTCTTGAGCAGTTGGGGCTTTATCTCGACTAATCATAAAGTACCTTTTAAATTATTTTGGCACTGCGTTGTTAAAGGCTAAAACGTGCTAAAAATCTAGCCTAGTTACACTACTTGACAACTGCCCCCAGCCGCTTCAATTTTGCTTCTCGCCGATGCTGTAAAAGCGGCGGCTTGAACTGTAAGCGGTACACTTAGTTCGCCATCTCCCAATATTTTTAACGAGCCTTTAAATGCCGTCAGAATCCCTGCGGCTCTTAAAGAAGCAACGTTTACCTCGGTATTGGCAGCTAAAGCGGCAAGTTTAGAGACATTAACTGTAGTGTAAACTTTCCGGTTAATGAGCGGAAAGCCCTTCAACTTAGGAACGCGCCGATATAAAGGCTGTTGTCCACCTTCAAAGCCAGGTCTAGTACCGCTACCAGAACGAGCTTTTTGTCCGCGCATCCCCTTACCCGCACTAGCTCCCTGTCCGGCAGCAATTCCTCTCCCTAGACGGCTAGAGCGTTTTCTTGAGCCTTTTTGTGGCTTGGCATCGTTTAATCGCATGGTGGTTAAGTAGTGTAAAGATTTTCAATGGGTACGCCGCGCTCAGTAGCTACTTCAGACATCGTGCGGAGAGTAGAAAGCGCATTAACCGCCGCTCGTGCATTATTGAGCGGATTATTTGAGCCAAGTTGTTTTGCTAAGATATTGCGAACCCCAGCTAATTCCAATACAGTACGGACGGCTCCACCTGCAATTACTCCTGTTCCTGGAGCCGCCGGACGCATCATAACTTTTGCACCACCGCCGACACCATTTGTAGGATGGGGAATAGAGTTACTTTTAGTAATTGGCACATCAATTAGGTGTTTTTTGCCATCAGCTACGCCTTTTTTAACAGCGCCGATCACATCTCCAGCTTTACCGACACCAATGCCAACTTGACCGCGTTCGTTGCCGATCGCTACAATGGCTCGGAAGCTAAGTTTTTTACCACCTTTAACTACCTTACTAACGCGGCGAATTTGAATTACCCGCTCTTGGAAAGTAGTTTCTTTTTCTTTAGTGCGCTTATTTTTGCGCCGTTCGGTTGCCATAATTTGTATTCCTTAGTAGATATTGGCTTTAAAAATCTAACCCAGCTTCCCGTGCGGCTTCAGCCAGGGCTTTAATCCGACCGTGATAGAGGTTTCCGCCCCGGTCAAATACAACTTTGGAGATGCCTTTTTCTATGGCTCTAGCGGCAATGAGTTTTCCGACTTCGGTAGAAGCGGCGCAACTTGCACCTAATTCTAAAGACTTTACTGCCGTTTCGATTGTAGAAGCGGCAGCCATAGTCTGATGCTGAGTATCATCTATGACTTGAGCATAAATATGTTGATTAGAGCGAAAAACTGCCAAGCGAGGGCGTTCTTGGTTGCCGAAAACTTTGCCACGAACGCGGCGGTGTCGGCGGACTTTTGATTGATGGCGAGTGAGTTTCATTTTTACTTCTTACCTGTCTTACCAGCTTTACGTCTAACCACTTCTCCGGCATAACGAATACCTTTACCTTTATAAGGTTCGGGAGGACGAACGGCGCGGATTTTGGCGGCGGTATTGCCGACTTCTTCTTTATTAAAACCACTAACTATGACGTTGGTGTTTGTTTCTACGGCAATTGTCACGCCGTCGGGGGGTTCAATGATTACCGGATGGCTGTAGCCTACGTTTAAAGTTAGGGTACGTCCTTGAACTTGGGCGCGGTAGCCTACGCCTTGAATTTCCAAACGGCGCTGAAATCCTTGGGAGACTCCTTCAACCATGTTGGCAACTAAAGTACGCGATAAACCGTGCATTTGCCGGGCGGGGCGGGATTCGTCGCGCCGCTTAACAAGTAGGGTATCGCCTTCTTGTTCTACCGTTACTTCGTTAGAAAGAATCCGGGAAAGTTCGCCTTTTGGCCCTTTAACCGCGACGAAATGCCCGTCAATTGTCACAGTGACTTTACTGGGTACAGTAATGGGAAGCTTACCAATTCGAGACATAACTACTTACTCCTATTTATTAGCGGTAATAGTTCCGCTAATGGTTCTACCAGACGTAGCACAGAATTTCGCCCCCCAGTCCTTGACGGCGGGCTTCGCGGTCGGTCATGATGCCGCTTGAAGTTGAAATAATCGCAATGCCGATTCCACCTAATACGCGCGGTAGCTCTTTATGGTTGGCGTAGACGCGCAAACCTGGTTTGCTAATCCGCTTTAAAGCATTAATTAAGGGTTGACGATTTTTACCTTTGTATTTCAAAGCGATCGTCAAGTTGCATTTGATTCCTTCACCGTCTTCGCCCACTTCGGCAATAAAGCCTTCGCTTTGCAGCACTTTAGCAATATTACGAGTTACTTTTGTTGCTGGCACAAGCGTTACCTGATGCCGTGCCATATTGGCGTTGCGGATGCGCGTCAGCATATCTGCAATTGTGTCGTTAGCCGCCATCGTTTCCTCTTTACAATTTTATTGATCTCGAAAAGGCATTCCAATTTCTTTAAGCAAAGCGCGACCTTCTTCGTCTGTTTTGGCTGTAGTGATAATTGAGATATCTAAGCCACGAACTTGATCGATGCTGTCATACTCCACTTCGGGAAATATTATTTGTTCTCTTACGCCCAATGTATAATTACCACGTCCGTCAAAGCTTTTGGGGCTAATGCCGCGAAAGTCGCGGATGCGAGGTAGGGATAAACCAATTAGGCGGTCTAAAAAGTCGTACATCCGATCGCCGCGCAATGTCACCATCAAGCCGACGGGCATTCCTTGACGAATTTTAAACCCGGCGATCGCCTTTTTAGCGCGAGTAACCACAGGTTTTTGTCCGGTAATCACAGCTACTTCCTTCAAAGAAGCTTCTAAAGATTTAGCGTTTTGCGCCGCTTCTCCCAAACCCCGGTTGATCGTGACTTTAATCACTTTGGGGACTTCTTGAATATTTGGATAGTGGAATTGTTCGACTAACTTGGGAACAATTGTTTGCTGATATAAGCTTTTGAGTCTAGTTGCCATAGTTTCGCGATTTTCCCTGGTCTTGGTCAGGGTTGATAATAGATTTGAGTTGACTAAGCCAAAAGCTGAGACTACTACTTATCGAGTATTTCCCCAGTTTTTTTGAGCATCCGTAGTTTGCGCCCTTGTTCGTTAAAGGTATAGCAAACCCGACTAGCTACGTTTTGCTTGGTCGAATACAGCATCACGTTTGAGCTATGAATAGGAAACTCAGAGGTGACTATCTGACCAGATTCGCCTTCTTGCTGGGGTTTGACGTGTTTTGTTTTAATATTCACGCCCTTAATTGTCACCTTGCTTGTTTTCGGAAAAATTTGGACAATTTCGCCGACTTTGCCCCGATCTTTACCAGCGATTACTTGCACAGTATCGCCAGTTTTGATGTGCATTTTGTACCGTTGGGGTAGCTTGTTTGATTGCTTGGTTGTTGCCATTACAGTACCTCTGGAGCCAGAGAAACAATTTTAGTAAAGTTTTTATCTCTTAGTTCCCGCGCTACAGGCCCAAAGACGCGAGTGCCTCTAGGATTGCCATCGGCGTTAATAATCACGGCGGCATTATCGTCAAAACGAATGCACATACCGCTATCACGGTTCATGCCTTTACGAGTACGCACTATGACGGCGCGGACGACATCGGATTTTTTTACAGCCATGTTAGGACTAGCATCTTTAACAACGGCAATAATTACATCGCCCACGTTGCCGTAACGACGATTACCACCGCCACCACCCAAAACGCGGATACACATCAATTTTCTCGCGCCGCTATTGTCAGCGACGGTGAGATAAGTTTGGGGTTGAATCACGGTTGCGCCTCCTCTGTGGCTTCAGTAGTAGCTACCGTCCGATTAAGGATATCTAATACAACCCAGCGCTTAGTTTTGCTCAAAGGTCTGGTTTCTTGAATGCGGACGCGATCGCCCACTACACATTTGTTTTCTTCGTCGTGAACTTTGTATCGTTGGGTGCGGACTACAATTTTGCCGTACTTAGGATGAGGAGAGCGATTTTCGATGGCAACTACCACCGTTTTTTGCATTTTATCGCTCACCACTAAGCCAACTCTTTCTTTGACTGCCATAATTACTTACTCTGGTACTGCGGCTGCGGTAGTTGCGCGTTTCCGTTCGTGTTCTACACTTAGTAACTGCGCTAACCGATGTTTGGCGTGGCGGAATTTATGAGGTTTTTCTAGCTGTCTGGTTGCTTTTTGTAGCCGCAACTGAAACAGTTGTTTTTTGACAGTAGTAATTTCCTCGTTCAATTCCTCGTCGTTTAAGCTTCGAGCTTCAGAAATTTTTGGAAGTGCCATTATTTATACTTCCTCCAATTGTTCGCGCATAATAAACTTGGTATGAATTGGCAATTTGTGGGAAGCAAGACGCATAGCTTCACGGGCTGTAGCTTCAGGAACGCCAGTAATTTCAAATAAAATTCGTCCCGGCTTGACTACAGCTACCCAAAATTCGGGAGAACCTTTACCCGAACCCATCCGAGTTTCGGCGGGGCGCATAGTTACAGGCTTATCGGGGAAAATCCGAATCCAGATTTTGCCACCACGACGCAGGTAACGGTTCATAGCTCGACGACTTGCTTCAATTTGCCTTGAAGTAATCCAAGAGGGTTCTTGAGCTTGCAAGCCAAAATCGCCAAAGTTTAGGGTGCTACCTTTAGTAGCGAGTCCTCTCATTCGTCCGCGCTGTTGTTTGCGGAATTTTGTTCTTCTTGGACTTAACATGACATTAATCAGGAAGTGGGCAGGGGCGGAAATTAGTAAACTATTTACTAATTTCCTTCATTAGAGCGGTCTTCAAACTGTGGGCGGCGGCGTTGTTGAGTACGACGGCGCGGTTGGTTAGGGTCGTCAAGAGTGGGTGTTTGTTCTTGTCCGGGGATAATTTCACCCTTGAAGACCCACACTTTTACACCCAAGATGCCGTAAATAGTTTTTGCGGTACAGTAGGCGTAATCAATATCGGCACGTAAAGTATGCAAAGGTACTCTGCCTTCACGAGTCCATTCTGTCCGGGCAATTTCTGCGCCGTTGAGACGACCGCCGACTTGAATTCTGATTCCTTGAATCCCAGCCCTTTGAGCGCGTTGGATCGATTGGCGCACTACGCGACGGAAGGAAACTCGGCGCTCTAGTTGTCCGGCGATGTACTCGGCGATCAAGTAAGCATTGGCATCAACTTGAGGCACTTCTACCACGTTGATCCGAATTTGGCGATTGCCCCCTAGTAGTTCATTAAGTCCGGTACGCAAGGCTTCAATGCCTGTACCGCCACGACCTACGACTACTCCAGGACGAGCCGTACTAACTTCTAATTCGATTTGGTCAGCTTTACGAGAGATTTTAACTTGGGCAATTCCAGCGTTGTTAGCTGCCAGCCGACCGAGTTTTTTTTCTATGTACTGCCGCAACTTGTAGTCTTCTTGGAGCAGGCTAGGGTAGCGCTGAGGATCGGCGAACCATTGCGAGCGATGCTCTTGAGTGATACCCAGGCGGAAACCGACTGGATTTATCTTTTGTCCCACAAATAATAAGTCCTTGGGTGATGATTATTTTGTTGGTTCGCCTACAGCAACGGTCACAGTAATATGACACGTTGGTTTGCGGATTTGGTATGCCCGACCTTGCGCTCTTGGTTGAAAACGTTTAAGTACGGGCCCTTGGTCAGCAAAGGCTTGAGAGATTTTTAGTTCGGCGGGGTCGAGTCCGGCGTTATGCTCGGCGTTGGCGACGGCGCTCCGCAATACTTTCAGAACTGGATCGCAGGCGCGATAGGGCATGAATTCAAGAATTATTAATGCTTCCCTGTACGATCGCCCGCGAATTTGATCGAGAACTCGGCGCACTTTAAATGGTGACATCCGAATATAACGAGCGATCGCTTTGATTTCTTTTTGATCTGTAGCCATAATTTTCTCCTGTAGCTTTTAAAGACTAAAAGCTTTATCTCCCGGCTTTTTTGTCACTTTTAGAGTGACCGCGAAACGTCCGAGTTGGGGCAAATTCGCCTAATTTGTGTCCAACCATTTGTTCGCTTAAGAACACTGGTATGTGCTGTCTGCCGTTATGGACTGCGATCGTATGACCAACCATTTGCGGCAAAATTGTAGAAGCACGCGACCAAGTTTTGATTACTTGTTTTTCACCTTTGGCATTTAGCTTTTCTACTTTAGTGAGTAAGCTATCGGCTACAAAAGGCCCTTTTTTTAGTGAGCGACCCATAATTTAATGTTTTGAAGTGAGTAATTAGTTGTTAGTTTTGAAATGAACAAAACTGATTTAAGACTCTCTACCGCCTCTACCACGTTTCGAGGATTTGCGCCGACGACGGATAATTAGAGCGCTACTAGCTTTTTTCTTCTTCCGAGTCTTGTAGCCCAAGGTTGGTTTACCCCAAGGAGTAACAGGGCCCGGTCTACCAATAGGCGCTCTACCTTCACCACCTCCATGTGGGTGATCTACGGGGTTCATGACGCTACCTCTAACTTTGGGACGGCGACCTTTCCAGCGATTGCGCCCAGCTTTACCAGCGCTGAGGTTTCTCATTTCGGCGTTGCCTACTTGCCCTAGAGTTGCGTAGCATTCGCGGCGAATTAGCCGCACTTCCCCAGATGGTAGCTTGAGGGTGACGTAATCGCCTTCTTTGGCTACTACTTGAGCGCTTGCACCCGCCGCACGCACGATTTGACCGCCTTTACCAGCAGTTAATTCGACGTTATGAACGCTTGTACCCAAAGGAATATTCGATAAAGGTAAGGCATTTCCGTCTTCATAAGGCGAATCGGGCCCAGAGATAATCATTGTCCCAACGGCTAAACCTGCGGGATGAATAATATATCTTTTTTCCCCATCTCGGTAAAACAATAGAGCAATTCGAGCGTTGCGATTGGGATCGTACTCAATGGCTGCTACTTTTGCCGGAATATTATGTTTATCGCGCTTAAAATCAATGGTGCGATAAAGTTGCTTGTGTCCGCCACCCCGACGACGGCTAGTAATTACACCGCGATTGTTGCGACCTTTAGGACGATGAACGGTGTAAGTTAGGCTTTTTTCTGGTTCGCTTTTAGTAATTTCCGAGAAGTCGGAAACAGTACATTGGCGAGTGCTAGAAGTGTATGGTTTATAAGAACGAGTACCCATAATTAGTAGTTTTGAGTTTTAATTTTGGAGTTGTTAAGCCATGACTACACTTCGGGGAACAGCGCTTGTCTAATTTTTTCTTCGTCTCCAGGAGCTAAAGTAACGATCGCTTTTTTATATTGCGGTTTGTACCCAGTATGTTTGCCTACTCGCTTTTGTTTGCGGGGGGGCATATAGGTATTTACTTTAGTAATTTTGACTTGAAACAAGCTTTCAATTGCGGCTTTAATTGCGGGTTTGGTAGCGTTAGGAGTTACTGCAAATGTATATTTGTTTTGCTCCATCAGCAGGGTAGCTTTTTCAGTCACAATCGGGCGGCGCACTATGTCCGGTAGATTCCGCTCGTCAAACTGCGTCACTATAAACCTCCTGAATTTTTGCTAAAGCGGCGGCGGTAGTTATAATTTTGTCGGCGTTTAGCACGTCGTAAATATTTAACTGGTGAGCCGGATACATTTTTAAACCAGCAACGTTACGGGCTGATAAATAGATGTTTTGGTTTGGCTCGGTGACGATTAAGAGAATTTTGGCGCTGCTATCAATTCCCCACCGGGCGATCGCACTGGTCAATTCTTTAGTTTTTGGTCTTGAGAATTGATCGGCAAATTCTTCCACCACAACCATGTCATCGGTGCGACTAAAAAATGCCGTTCTCAGCGCTAAACGGCGCTCTTTGCGGTTCATTTTTGTCTCAAAATCTCTTGGTTTAGGCCCAAAAATTACGCCGCCGCCTCTCCACAAGGGAGAACGAATCGATCCTGCTCTAGCTCGACCTGTACCTTTTTGTCGCCAGGGTTTACGACCACCGCCGCGAACTTCCGCGCGAGTTTTTGTACAAGCATTACCTTGTCTAGCGTTTGCTAGTTGGCGCACTAAGGCGCGGTGGACAACGTGAGAAGCGGTTTGATCTTTAGCAACTTTTAATTCTAAAGTTGCTTGCCCGACTTCCTCTCCTTGCCAATTTTTTACTACACAATCAACCATATTGGCTTTCCTCGTAACAGCTACAGCTTGCGCCTTGAGCCGTCAATTTGACTTTTACTTTTTAAGCGGAGCGTTTTAACCTTTTAGCTGGCGAAATACTTAGTAATGCGCCAGGTTTGCCAGGAATTGCCCCTTTGATTAATAACAAGTTGCGTTCTGGGTCTACTCTAACTACGATCAGCTTGCCGATAGTGACGCGCTTACCGCCTAATCGTCCCGCCATCTTTTTGCCGGGATAAACGCGACCAGGGGTTGTACCCGCACCGATAGAGCCGGGCGCTCGGTGGTTTTTGGAACCGTGAGACATGGGCCCTCTGCCAAAGTTATGCCGTTTTTGAAAACCAGCAAAACCCCGACCGATACTTGTACCTGTGACATCGACAACTTGCCCAGCAGCAAACATTTCTGCTGTAAGTTGCTGACCTAAAGTAAATTCGCTGGAATTATCAGCACGATACTCGCGCAAGTGACGCAAGGGCGGCGCGGAAGATTTGCTTAAATGCCCCAATTCTGGTTTATTTAACGATTTTGGCTTTACTTCTTTAAATCCAACTTGGATGGCGCTATAACCATCGGTTTGAGTTGTTTTAACTTGGGTAACAGTGCATGGCCCGGCTTGAACGATAGTTACAGGGATAGCCCGTCCTATTTCGTCAAAGATTTGAGTCATGCCCAGCTTGGTGCCGAGGATACCTACAGACACGGGTAACTATCTCTCCTTTTTTCACGCATGGGTTTGTTTTGATTTGTAGCGCGATTTCAACAATTGTTTTAGTTGCCGCGCAGATCGATCTTGAATTTCAGAATTACCCGAAACCCACTTATTTTGATGATTGTTCAGCAATTGCTAACATTAGCAAGAAATCGCTTCTACAACTGCCAGTTATTTTTGAGGACTTAAGCGCATCAATTCGCTTAGTATCCCGCACTTATTGTGCTAATAACAAATCAACCTTTGGCTTGTTATTCCTGGCTTTTGGGCTGCTAGAGTGTAATTAGACTGTTGTTGTACCTAGTTTGATGTAGTGCGAGTAAAAGGAGCTTTTCTCGAACTAACTAAGGCATACTTTACAGTTGAACTAAGCAATTTTGACCACAATCTAATAGTTTAGATGAGTATAGGCAAATTGGCAACAAAGATTCGTAAATTAGTAAGATTGACAGTTCCTATAAATAGAATAAATCTTTGGCTTGTAACTTAAAGTTCCATAGCTAGGGATAATAAAAACATTAAGTAAGTTGACAACAAAAGTAATGGCGCTAATTACCACTGGCAAGCAACTGATTCGAGACTTGGAAAAATCGGGTGCTTTGGGTTTGTATGTGCCGCCAGAGGGCGGTTATGAAGGACGCTACCAACGGAGAATTCGGGCGGCGGGTTATACAACATTGTTATTGACGGCTCGTGGTTTGGGAGACTTGGCGGCTTATCTGACGGGAGTACATGGAGTACGCCCCGCTCACTTGGGTAAAAAAGACATTAGAGTTTATTACTTGCCACCGATAGTTAATTATCATTTAGAAAATTTGCCGCTTAACTCTAAGGGGCTAGTATTGTGGATGATCGAAGGGCATTTGCTTTCAAATCAAGAAGTAGAGTATTTAGCCAGTTTGCCGCAATTAGAGCCAAGGGTGAAAATAGCGATTGAAAGAGGTGGCGATCGCTTCTTTCGCTGGATGCCGTTAAAAGACACCTTGGAAGCAAGTTATCAAGCGGTGTAAGCGTGAGTTATTTGGGTAACTTAGTATTGACAAGGGAGTTCAAATCTGGGGGTAAAGTTTGGACAAGTCGAAGTGGGGAAACCTCTTGGGCGATCGCACTTGTATAACTAGAACTTAAGTAAGGCAAGTATTGAGCATCGTTAGCAACGTAAGAGAAAGCAAAAGCAACGCTCAAAGCTCTCATATAGCGCTTAACTAAATTGGGATGAGCGCCGTAAATAGGAAAAGGCAAGGCTAAAGGGGAGGTGTTAGGATCGGGTTCTGACAAGGTGGAAAAGTGGGTTCCACCTTCTAGCAAAACTAAATATTTTTTGTCGGTAGTTAGCCAGCTAAAAGGAATAATTTGCTCGGGTAAAGCGGGTGCAACAGTATCATCGCTGCTACTAACAATCATTAGGGGAATTTTGATTTGGCTGAGGCTATCTTCACCAAAAATGCTACTACTCAGAGGATTAATAGCGATCGCAGCCTTGATTCGGGGATCGCGTAAATTGTACTGAGTTACAGGCAATACTAAAGCGCGACATTGTAATAATAGCGAGATATTCCAAGCATTAACGCGATCTTCACAGTCTTTTTGCAGTTGAAAAAAGTTAATCGGAGCGCCAGCTAAAGCTAAAGCTGTATAACCACCAAAAGATTGTCCAATAACTCCTACTTGGTTTAAGTTGAGTTCATAAGTGGGATCGTCTGCGTCTAAAGCCTGGAGACGATCTAATAAATAAGTAACATCGTAGGGACGATTAATAAACTCGCTAGGTTCGTCGGCGGTATTAGCAAGTCCTGTAAGCAGACTTCGCAATTTTTTGGTATCGCTACCAGGATGCTCGGGAACAGCGACGGCAAAGCCATAGGAGGCTAAGTGGGTGGCTAAATAAGCTAGGGTAGTGCGATCAGAAGCTAAACCGTGAGAGATGACAATTACTGGTGCTGGGCGCGAAGTGACAGGAATGTATAAATCGGCAATATAAACGCGATCGCGCCTTTGATCGTTTAGGGTTAGGGTTTGTTTATTCCACTTAAACCGCCCGTTAGTGCGAAGATCGGGTAATTGAGAAAAATCTGTTACTCCACTACTTGCTTCAGTTTCAGCTTGTTTGGCAATAGATGCGATCGCTTGATTGGTACGATTGATGATAATTTGTACTTCATCGGCGAGTTGCAAACTGCGTCTTAAATCCACCCGAATACCGCTGCTAGGAAAGTGACGCAAAACATTTAATAATGTCAATCCTTCATCATCGGCGGCGGCTAACACTAAGGCGGAGCGTAAGGCATAAACGCCAGTTTGTCGGGACTCTGTTTGAATAATTTGCCCAATTCTTTGCAGTAAATCTTCTCCTTGAGGAGTATAGAAAAATTGCGAAATGGCAACAGGTTCTAACTTTATCCGTGTCACTAAAACTCGCCGCAACTGTTGCATTACTTTGGGTTCAGCGTACCTGGCATAGGCGGCTAAATCGTCATTAATTATGCCTTTTTTGGCGTAAAGTTCTAAAGCATCAATGGAAATTGATCGCTCTAACGCTGAGTAAGACGCATAGATCCTTTGAGCGGCAAAAGTTGGACGGGGTAAAGCAACAGGTAGAAGTAAAGATACGATCGCAATGGTTTGTAATGCTTTGAGCATAATTAACTGCTTCTTGGTGGGTGGGGTGATTTGCCTAGAGCGATCGCCATTGAGCCAGAAACGACCATTATCGCCCCAATTATTGCTAAAAATGTGAGATTTTCTGGTTTAATTACTTGCGGTGCGATCGAGGAAACGAAATCGACGGATATTAAAGTTACAATTGGCGCTAAAGCTAAAACAGCACTTACTTTTGATGCTTGCCAATGTTCTAAGGCTTCGGCAAATGCACCGTAGGCTATCAGCGTATTTAAGCCGCAAAACACTAATGCAGCTAAGTGGAAAAGACTTAGAGAAAAAATGAGTTGCGGTTTGGCAAGGGGGGTAAATAACACGCTACAGCCGCCATAAATAAATAGCATGATGCTGAAGGAAGATAGTTTTTGTAGCAACTGCTTTTGAGCTAAAGCATAGATTGCCCAAGCAACGGCGGCGATGAGTAATAAACCGCTACCAACAAGATATTTTCTAGGGGCGGTAAGGAGATTATTTAACTGTTCGTGGAAAAAGACGCTAAAACCTAGAGTTAGTACAGCAAAACCGATCCATTGCTGTACAGTATATTTTTCCTTGAAAAAGGCGATCGCCCCAAGTCCAAATATTACCGGGGCAATTTGAATTAAAACTTCGGCATTGTTGGCAGAAGTTTGGGCTAAACCTTGGACAAAGAGCAAGTAGTTGATGGCGAGAAAGATAATGGAAGTCGCTAGTAATTTAAAAGTAGGCGATCGCAGGGTAGAAATTTTTGGTAGTTGGTTGCGTAGCCCTAAGTAAATCGCTAATAGCGCAAAGGATAGTAAAAATCGAAACCAAGTCAAAGTGTATATATCTACGGCTTGGAGGGCGATAGAGAGGGCGATAGGCAGTATTCCCCAGAGGAAAACTGTTAGTAGAGATAAGGCTAATCCTAAGCGCCAGTTACCAGAATTTTGATGAAGCATAAAAACCTAGCGTGATTTCAAATCATTTGTAGAGACGTTGCAATGCAATGTCTCTTATTGATTTAGAAGTTCGAGTAATTGAGCTTCTTCTAGACAGGTAATGCCTAATTTTTGAGCTTTGGCAAGTTTAGATCCAGCTGCTTCGCCTACAACTAGGTAATCGGTTTTTTTACTCACCGAATCCGTTACTTTTGCTCCGGTTTTTTCTATTAATTCTTTGGTTTCTTCCCTTTTTAAAGTAGGTAAAGTTCCAGTAATTACAAAGGTTTTGCCACTTAGGGGAGTTGTGGGAGTGTCTTTAAACTCGGCTTCTAGTTGCAAACCAAGGTTTTGCAGCCGAGAAATTAAGGTTTGATTGGCTTCGATGCGAAACCATTGGTGTACCGATCCAGCAATTTCTGCCCCAATGCCGTAAACTGCTGCTATCTCGTTAATTTCTGCTTGTGCTAATTGTTCTACAGTAGGAAATTGTTGGGTTAAAGTTTGAGCGTTGACACTACCTACATGACGAATACCCAAACCGTATAGTACCCGTGAATAAGGTTTAGTTTTGGAAAGGGCGATCGCATCTATTAATTTTTCGGCTAATTTATTTCCCATCCGTTCTAAAGTTTGCAACTTTTGATTAGTCAATTCGTAAATATCCGCAACCGAATTTACCAAGCCCTTGTCTACTAATTGATGTCCTAGTTTTTCTCCCATACCATTAATATCTAACGCATCCCGGCTTACCCAATGTTCTATAGCACCTTTAACAATTGCCGGGCAAGAAGCATTTACACACCTAGTTACCGCTTCGCCTAGAGTTCTAACTACAAGCTGGTTGCAGACAGGGCAGTTTTGGGGCATTTGAAAAACTTGGGCATCAAGGGGGCGAAGTTCTAGCAATACGCGCAATACTTCGGGGATAATTTCGCCAGCTTTGCGGACAATTATAGTATCGCCGATGCGGATATCTAGTTCGCGGATGCGATCGGCATTATGCAGCGTAGCGCGCGATACGGTGGTTCCTGCTAGTTGCACTGGCCGCATTTGAGCTAGGGGGGTTAATGCTCCTGTACGTCCTACATTTATGGCAATGTTTTCAAGTCGTGTAGGAGCTTCTTGGGCAGCATATTTTAAAGCTATAGCCCAACGCGGGAATTTTTGCGTAAATCCTAGTTGCTCTTGCAAGCTAAAGGAATTTAGTTTTACAACTACGCCATCAGTCATGTAAGGCAAGTTTAACCGTTCGGTGTCCCAGCGCTGGTAATATTGGGTAACTTCCTTAGAAGTGGCGGACAATGTCCGATTAGGATTGACTTTAAAGCCCATTTGTTGCAATAACTCTAAAGCTTCCCATTGAGTACGGGCGATACTGAGATTGTCTTGTTCGGGTATATGCAGCGTATAGGCAAAAAAGTCTAGTTTGCGTTGGGCGACAATTTGGGGATTTAGCTGGCGTAACGTCCCGGCGGCGGCATTTCGCGGGTTAGCAAATAGTTGTTCTTGAGCGGCGAGTCTTTCTTGATTTATCTGTTGAAATACATCTAAGGGTAAAAATGCCTCGCCGCGAACTTCTACCAAAGAGGGGCAATTGTCTAACTGTAATTTGAGTGGAATTGAGCGAATTGTCCGCACATTTTGGGTAATATCTTCTCCAGCTACACCATCTCCTCTAGTTGCACCTCTAACCAATAGACCATTTTCATAACTTAAGGCTAAAGCAGAACCATCTATTTTTAGTTCGCAGACATATTCAGCTACTTTGATATTAGACAATTGACGTTGCCAGCGTTTTTCCCAGTTTTGCAACTCCTCAGTATTAAAGGCGTTTTCTAGGCTGTATAGGGGAATTTTGTGCTGTACCGAGCTAAACCCAGTGGCGGGTTGTCCTACTCGCATTGTGGGGCTATTAGAGGAGGCTAATTCAGGATACTGGGTTTCTAATTGTTGCAATTCTCGGTACAGGCGATCGTATACCGTATCCTCCATTGTGGGATTGTCGAGGACGTAGTAAGCGTAACTTGCTTGCTGCACTAGAGTTCTCAATTCTTCTACACGTTGACGGATTTCTGGTGTCAGAAATGACACTAGCTTTTCCTCCTAAATTACTACAATTACTTACCGATTAGTCTAACTGCTGGAAATATACCTTTTTCTGTAATGCGGCTATAAGCTATCAAATATGATCTACTGCTGCGCGGACTTTAGATAATTTTTGAGCAGCGTTTTTGCGATCAAAGTATAAATTTAGAAGTTAATTGTAACAATTGTAGACATTGACTTTTGAGCAGCGACACTTAAGCAACAAATTACTAACTTTAAACCACGATTAATTTAGCCTTAATCCTCCCTCAGTATATTTACGGTGTACAAACATTTCTACCAGAACTGCGGGTAGCAATTATCTAACTTGCTGCCAAAGTTTTTGTTTGTCTTAACCAAGGAATTAGTTTTGAGGAATATAATTGTGATTCGGCTTTCCCACTTAGCAATACTAACATCAACATTTTTAACTGTTCTGGGCGCAAATCAAGTTACCGCCGCAACTTTGAACGGAGCAGAACCAATCGTTATTGGTCATCGGGGAGCTAGTGGCTATCGTCCAGAACATACTTTAGCTTCTTACGAATTAGCTATTGAAATGGGCGCTGATTACATTGAACCCGATTTAGTCTCAACCAAAGACGGCATTTTGGTTGCGCGTCATGAAAATGAAATTTCTGGTACTACTGATGTAGCTACTCGTACTGAATTTAGCGATCGCCTAACTACTAAAACTATTGACGGCGTACCAATTACGGGGTGGTTTACAGAAGATTTTACCTTAGCCGAGCTAAAAACATTAACTGCTAAAGAGCGCATTCCTCAACTGCGCCCTGATTCAGCTACTTTCGATGGATTGTATCAAGTCCCGACGTTGCAAGAAGTAATCGATTTAGCTGCCCAAAAAAGTTTAGAAACTGGACGAACTATTGGCATTTATCCAGAAACAAAACATCCTACTTACTTCGATTCAATTGGATTATCTTTAGAAAAACCTCTAGTAGCAACTCTTAATGCCAACGGATTAACAGGGGCTAACGCTCCTGTATTTATCCAGTCTTTTGAGGTTGGCAATCTGCAATATCTGAGGACTTTAACTGATGTTCCTTTGGTACAGTTGTACGATGAGGCTACAGTTCAACCTTATGATTTTGTTGCTAATGGAAGTACTCGCACCTACGGCGATTTGTTAACCCCTGAAGGATTAGCGGAGGTTGCCGCCTATGCTAATGGTATAGGCCCTTTTAAGCGGTTAATAGTTCCTGCCGAAACAGTAGATGCAGACGGAGACGGTAAGCCAGACGATCTCAACGGTGATGGTGTAATTAGCGCCGCAGACGCAGTGCTGCAAGCTCCTACAACCCTAATCGATGATGCTCATGGGGCGGGCTTGCTGGTGCATCCTTATACATTTCGGCGTGAAGGCTTTTTCTTGGCTCCCGACTATAGTAGCAATCCCGAACTAGAGTACGAACAGTTTTTTGCTTTGGGAGTTGATGGCGTATTTAGTGATAATCCAGATATTGCTGTTAGTGTGCGCGATCGCGTAGCTGAACCTGTCCCCGAACCAAGTACAATGCTGGGACTAGGTGTTATTCCATTTTTCCAATGGCTGCGTCGTCGTCGAGCTAAGTAATAAAAATTGGTGTAGTCGTAGGTGCTACACCAATCTGCAATTAGCTAGGTTATATTAATTTGAGCTAATTGGGACAAACTATGAAAGTTTGGTTATCTTGTTTTTTTGTGTTATTTGCGATCGCCGAATTTTACCAATGGGCGCAACACGTAAGTATACCACTACCTTTTTATATTTTCGGCGGGGCAGTTTTGGCGGTTGCTTCTAATACTAATAAGCGCTTGGGCTTCTTTTTGCCGCTAAAAGATGAAGTATTGACGCTCTTGCAAATTAAACAATCCAGTACCAAAGAGCCAGAATAATAATTAGCGTCCCATATTTCGCTTCATCTGCTCTAATTCGTCTTGAGTTTCCCAACGCAAAAACGCATCATCTAAGGCATCGGGTACGCCGTAGGGTGTACGAGTTTGATTCCATCCGTCGGTTTCTAGGCGCTGAGAAGCCCCGTAAGTATTGCGAGTTGCCTGAGACTCGGTGACTTTGGTTTGCACCTCTTGACGGCGCTGTTGGATGCGCTTTAGTAGTTCTTTGGCTTGAGTGACACGCTCTTTTACACCTTGCATTTGTCCCCAGCGTTGATTACCTTCTCGCAGTAAAGTTGCTTCTCTTTGTTGGGCGGCTTCCGCCAAATCTAGCCTATTAGCAGTTTTTGCTTTTTCTATCCGAATATGCCAGCGTTGAATTTCTTGAGCTTTGGCTAAGATTTCGTCTTGACTTCGCTTTTCTTGAAGTTGCAAGTCGCCAATTAGTCTTAAAGTATCTTCTTCCTGTTCGCGCAACTGTTCTAAAAGTGCTTCTAACTCCAAATGGGGATTATTTTTTAAAAACTCTTCTAAACGGCTTTCCAGAAAACGGCTGAAATCATCAAATAATCCCACTGCAATCAACCCCACAACTTAAAGAATTTAGATTTTATCCTAGCAATTTAGCTGTAACTGATTGTAATGCTTAAGTAATAGGTGATAAGAACCCTCAGTATTTTTGCCGTAGAGGGAGCCAAAATAAATAAATTGCGTCTTATTGACAACCTAACTAAAAGTTGAAAAGTATGCGTAGACCTATTGCTATAGGATTGATTGCCTTAACTAATTTATTTTTACCTTTACTAGTGCAAGCTCAAGAATTAGAGTCAAGCGATCGCTGTACGGCAACAATTGCCTCTGCCCAAAAGCGGATTGAGACAGGTCGAAACGTAGACGTTGTGCTAGATGTTGCTGATAATTTACCTAAAATTTACTCAAACTATCCGGCTAACCGCCCCTATCGATATACCTTTGCTTTAAATGGAAGCGCCGCCGGATCGATTATGAATTCAGACAATTTTATGAAATCAATAGCTGCATCAGTTATTAGCAACTGTAGTTCTGTAAGCATGGTGATTTTTGCTGTCTATTAAACAGACTGGTACTATTCCTATGGTTTGCTTTCCAGTGGAAAAGTAGAAAACTTTTTCTCTAATTGTGTAGAACCTGCACCTGGAAAACTGCGCTGGGGACAGCAAACTTGCTTTCAATAGTTTTGTGTAGCAACTTATCCTCTGATACTCCGCTTGAGGTCAAACTAACTGAGTAGCTTTGCGATCGCGAAATTCTAAGTAAACGAGCAAAGCATTAACATCGGCGGGGTTAACTCCACCAATTCTAGCGGCTTGACCAATAGTTAAAGGTTTTACCTTAGATAGTTTTTCCCTTGCTTCTTTAGAAAGAGTCTCAATTGCTGAGTAATCTAAATCACTTGCTAAGGGGCGATTGGCGTGACGGGAAATTGCATCTATTTGGTGTTGCTGGCGTTGCAAATAGCCCGAATATTTAATGTCAATTTCTGCGCCGGCAATTTCTGCGGTGGTAAGGGTGGGGTTACTTAGTCCGTAAGTTGCCAAGTTAGCGTAATGGAAACCTGGACGACGTAGCAAGTCGGCTAGAGTGATGGAGTTTTTGATTGTTTGTTGAATATCTGTAGCAATTTGTTTTGCTATATCGCTATGTTCTTTGAGGCGTGTGGAGTGCAACCTTTCTTTTTCGGCGGTGATATTTGCTTGCTTGCGGGTGAATAAATCCCAAATGCGATCGCTAACTAAGCCGATTTTTCTACCGACAGGTGTCAGCCGTTCGTCGGCGTTATCCGAGCGCAATAGTAACCGATACTCCGAGCGACTGGTCAGCATTCGATAGGGTTCTCTTAAGTCTTTGGTACACAAGTCGTCTATCAATGTACCCAAATAACTTTGTTCGCGGGGGAAAATTACCATTTCCTGATTTTGGGAATATTTCGCCGCATTAATTCCCGCGACAATCCCTTGCGCCGCCGCTTCTTCGTAGCCTGTCGTCCCGTTAATTTGCCCTGCACAAAATAACCCCTGAACTTTTTTTGTCATTAAAGTTGGGAAACACTGGGTTGCGGGTAAATAGTCGTATTCCACCGCGTAAGCTGGGCGCAGCATGACGCAGTTTTCTAATCCTGGCAAAGTCCGCAGCAGTTGCAACTGGACTTGTTCGGGTAAACCTGTCGAAAAGCCCTGTATATAAAGTTCGGGAATGTCGCGCCCTTCTGGTTCGATAAATATCTGGTGGCTTTCTTTATCAGCAAAACGGACAATTTTATCTTCAATACTAGGACAATATCGCGGCCCTTTGGCATCTATCCAACCGCCGTAAACCGGGGATAAATGCAAATTATCCCGAATTAATTGATGAGTTTTGGCAGTAGTACGAGTAAGATAACAGGGCATTTGTGCGCGTTCTACCCACACCTCAGGATCAAAACTAAACCAGCGTACTTCCTCATCGCCGGGTTGGGGTTCTAACTTGCTGTAATCGACAGACTTTTTATCTACTCGTGCGGGAGTTCCAGTTTTTAACCGTCCGGTTTCAAACCCTAGTTTATTCAAGGTTTCGGTCAATCCAAGGGCGGCAAATTCTCCCGCCCTTCCCGCAGCCATTGATTTATTACCTACCCAAATTCGCCCACCTAAAAATGTCCCGGTAGTTAAAATTACGGCACTTGCTTGAAAGGCTACGCCAAAATAGGTTTCAACGCCGACAACTTCATCGTTAGCGCCGATTACTAAGTCTGTCACCATGCTTTCGCGGATGGTGAGATTCTCTTGATTTTCGACAATCCCTTTCATTACTTGGGCGTATTCGCGCTTATCTGTCTGCGCCCGTAATGCCCACACCGCCGGGCCGCGAGACGCATTTAGTACGCGCTTTTGTAGGTAGGTGCGATCGCTTACTCTACCAATTTCTCCACCTATTGCGTCTACTTCGTGAGTTAACTGCGATTTTGCTGGCCCTCCTACGGCGGGGTTGCATGGTTGCCAAGCAATTTTATCTAAGTTGAGAGTAAGTAATAAGGTACGACAGCCCAAACGAGCGGCGGCTAGGGCGGCTTCACACCCTGCATGACCGCCGCCAACTACGATTACATCAAAAGTATCTTGAAATTCAGGGATCGTCATTGTTCTAAGAGAGACTTACTTTTATTTTAAACGAGGCACGGCTTAACGGGATTAATCAATCTCTAGCTAGACTAAATTGCGAAGTCAGCAAGTGAGAATAAACAATAGCCCAAACATACTTGCGGTAGATTCACTAAGATAGGTGCGATTAAAATTAACTTCTAGCAGCAATTTGTTACAATACTTAATGGTCGCGGTAGTGCGGTTATATATTCATGAATGTTAAGACAAACGATTTAGTTGAACTTCAAGTTGATGCAGCGCCAGGACAAATAGTTTTAGCTAAACCCTTAGAAGTTGAGAATTTAAACGGACAAGTTGTTAAGCCAGAGTTGTTGCGCTACAACCCAGAAACTATAGCTGCTCATTACAAGAAAAAACCGTTAGAAGTATTAGGACGGATTTTTACAGTTATATTTCCCTCGGTAAGCTTTGCTTTGGGTGTGTGGTGGGATAAAAAAAGGGGTGTAAGCGATCGCAATGAGCCTAAACGCGCAGTACAGCTAAAAGAATTACTAACAAAATTAGGCCCGGCTTATATCAAAATTGGGCAAGCACTGTCTACTCGCCCTGATTTGGTGTCCCCCGCGTACTTGGAGGAATTGACGCGCCTGCAAGACCAGATACCGCCCTTTGCGAACGAAATTGCTTACCAATTTATTGAGGAAGAATTAGGCGATCGCCCAGAAAACATTTACGCCGAATTATCCCCAGAACCAATCGCGGCGGCTTCTTTGGGCCAAGTATACAAAGGTAAGCTAAAAACTGGCGAAACGGTTGCTGTTAAAGTCCAGCGCCCCGACTTGCAAGCAACAATTGCCGTAGACTTGTACATTTTACGCCGGATGGCAACTTGGGCAAATAATAATATTAAACGCTTGCGGAGCGATTTAGTTGCAATTTTAGATGAGTTTGGCGAACGCATCTTTGAGGAGATGGACTACATCAATGAAGGCGAAAATGCCGAACGATTTGCCAAGCTTTACGGGCATTTGAAAGACGTTTACGTGCCAAAAATTTATTGGCAATATACCCACCGTCGCGTACTAACGATGGAATGGGTTGTAGGTACTAAACTTACTCAAGTAGATGCTATCCGCGCTCAAGGAATTGATGCTAGGTACATCATTGAAGTGGGGGTTCAGTGTTCTTTACGTCAGTTGCTAGAACATGGATTTTTTCACGCCGATCCCCATCCAGGAAACTTATTAGCTACTCCTGACGGACAATTAGCTTATTTAGATTTTGGGATGATGAGTGAAATCAAGCCCTATCAACGCTACGGCTTGATTGAAGCGGTGGTACATATGGTAAACCGCGATTTTGAAGGATTAGCCCGTGATTACGTCAAGCTAGACTTTTTGACACCCGATACAGACTTAGTACCAATTGTTCCGGCTTTGGGACAAATTTTTGGGAATGCTTTGGGCGCTAGTGTAGCGGAATTAAACTTTAAAAGCATTACAGATCAGTTATCGGCGTTGATGTACGAGTATCCTTTCCGCGTACCTGCTTACTACGCTTTAATTATTCGATCGCTAGTTACTTTAGAAGGAATCGCCATTTATATCGATCCCAACTTCAAGGTACTCAGTGAAGCCTACCCTTATATTTCTAAGCGATTACTAACCGATCCAGCCCCAGAATTGCGGGAATCGTTGCGCGACTTGCTGTTTAAAGATGGTCGTTTCCGTTGGAATCGTTTGGAAAACTTGCTAAAAAATGCTCGTAGCAGTGACGAATACAACTTAAATCAGGTACTTGATGAGACTTTAGAATTTTTATCGTCAGAAAGAGGGGCGTTAATTCGCAACAACCTAATTGATGAACTAGCAAAAAGTATCGATGCGTTGAGTAAAGATGCTTTGAACAGCGTTACTAATAACTTACGCGATCGCCTATTTAATACTCCTTGGGCTAAACCTGTAGCTATGGCAATTATGCCAGTTCCTGCCGCTAGTAACGAACAAGAACAAACTTTAGAGCATATTAAGCGTATTTGGGGTATTTTGCAGGAAACGCGCGGTTTTGACGCGACAGAAGTTAGTTCCCAAATTCCCCAATTGCTTTCTAATCCAGGAGTGCAGCAAATAGGAAGACAAGTTGCGGGGCGTTTGACAAGTAAATTCCTCGCGCGGATGATTCGAGAAACTTTAGTTAACAACGAAACTAAAGGAGTTGCTAAAACTGCGGTAATTGTTAAAACCTAACAAAGGGGATTTTACTATTTTATCTTCCCCCTTAAAAAAGGGGGAACCTGTGCGATCGCAATCTAAGCTTCAGGAGAATTGTCATTTTCTTTATCACGTTTAAAACTTTCTTCTAAAGCCTGAATTTGTTCACGCCTAGCTTCTACTTCTAAAGATCGCCTTGAAAGGTCTTGATTTTGCAAGGCTAGAGACTGTCGCCACTGTTCTGATCGCTCAGTTTCGGCTTTTAAAAACTCTGGAGTAACGCCGCTAGTTAGGTAAGTTTTGACCAAATCTAACACCCAAGTTGTAGCATCTTGAAGACTAAGCATTTCTCCTTTAGGTGAGAGTTCGATTAAAACTAATAATCCTTCAGGGAAGGCGATCGCCTCAGCGACACTAATTAGTTTTCCTTGTTCGTCTACTTCCCATTTGTAGGTAGTTTGTTGATGGGCGAGTAAACGTAATTCTACTTGTCCTGACTTTTGTTTTTGGACTTGCGCTAGGTATAGCATGGATTTTAGGGGCGCTAGGTACGCCCATAGTGGTTTAGTCTAAGTTTTGAAGGCGATCGCGGAGAATTTCGGCTTGTTTCTCAGCTTCAAGTAAGTTATCTCGAATAGTTTTAACTACTTCTTCCGGGGCTTTATCTACGAATTTAGGATTATTCAGCCGATTAGAAAGGGATTGTATCTCTGTTTCTACTTTACTCAATGCTTTCCTCAATTTTCCTCGTAATGCCTCAGTATCTACAACACCCGCTAGAGGAATCAAGATTTCTACTGTCCCCACTACTCCAGAAATAACATTTCCTAAAGAGTTAGTAGCTTGTTTCGGTTGAACTTCCAAGCTTTCAGCTTTGGCTAAGTCCAAAATGTGAAGTTGTCCGATGCGAGTTAGGGTATCAAGTTCAGTTGTATTTTCACTTTGCAAAATTACCCGAATTTTTGCCCCTGGCTTGATATCACCATCGGCGCGGAGGTTGCGAATTTTGCTAATAGTAGTAGTAATTAGTTCAAAACTACTTTCTAATTCCAAGTCGATTAGCGCCTGATCTGGCTGAGGATACAACTGTAATCCTAAGATTTGGCGATCGCTACTTTGAGTTAGAGTATGCCAAATTTCTTCGGTAATATGGGGCATAAAGGGATGTAGCAGTTTTAAAATCCCCTCTAAAACGTAACCAAGAGTTTGTTGTACGGCTTGGCGCGAAGTTGATTCAGGTTGCAGGCGTGATTTGACTAATTCAATATACCAGTCGCAAAAGTCGCCCCGGATAAATTCGTACAAACTTTTCGCCGCTTCTCCCAACCCATAGTTACTAATCAGATTACTTATTTCTATAACTGCTTGATGGAAACGCGACAATATCCACTTATCGGCGCTTTCTAAGCCTGTGTCCGGCTGTCCCAACTGCTGCGGGGTCAAACCGTCCAAATTCATCATCACAAACCTAGACGCATTCCACAGCTTGTTAGTAAAGTTGCGACTCGCTTCTACCGGGGGAGATTCGTCAGTTTTACGGTTGTATTCTAGGCGGATATTTTGACCCGCCCCGGCGACTTCTTTTACCAAGGTATAGCGCAAAGCATCTGTACCGTACTTATCGATTAGCAATAATGGATCGATGCCATTATTGGCTGACTTTGACATTTTTTTGCCATTTTCATCTAATACTAGCCCGTGAATATAGACATCTTTAAACGGCATTTGCCCTGTAAAATGACCGCCCAACATAGTCATCCGCGCCACCCAGAAAAAGATGATATCGAAGCCAGTAACCAAGGTAGCTGTAGGGTAATAGGTGTCTAAGTCTTGGGTTTGTTCTGGCCAGCCCAACGTTGAAAAAGGCCATAAACCAGACGAAAACCAAGTATCTAACACGTCTGGATCTTGCTCTAACTTGACACCCTTGCCAAACTGAGAAATAGCTTTTTCTTGAGCTTCTGCTTCAGTTTTGGCAACGATAAAGGGGGTATTATCGGCAATTTCGCCCCCAGTTTCGCTAACTGCGTACCAAGCTGGGATTTGATGACCCCACCAAAGTTGACGGGAAATGCACCAATCGTTTAGCTTTACTAACCAATCGCGGTAAACTTTAGTCCAACGTTCGGGGATAAATTGAGGAGACGATCGCACGTCTAAAAATTCTAGAGTGTTATCAGCTAAGGGGCGGATTTTGACAAACCACTGAGTAGATAGTAATGGTTCAATGGGAACTTTACCGCGATCGCTATAAGGGACAGAATGTTTGTAATCTTCTATCTTGACTAGAAAACCCTCAGCTAGTAAACGTTCTACTACCTTTTTTCTAGCTACAAATCGATCTTGTCCTTGAAAATCTCCCGCATTTTCATTCAGCGTCCCGTCTTTATTCATAATATTGATTGTCGGCAACTTGTGACGCTGACCCATAGCAAAATCGTTAGGATCGTGAGCGGGAGTTACTTTCACGCAGCCTGTCCCAAAGGTGCGATCGACAAATTCATCGGCAATGATGGGAATTTCTCGCCCCACAATCGGTAACTTCAACATTTTGCCAATTAAATGTTTATAGCGATCATCGGTTGGATTGACCGCCACCGCCGTATCACCTAACATTGTCTCTGGGCGAGTTGTTGCAACTTCTACAAAACCCGAATCATCTACCAAAGGATAGCGGAAGTGCCATAAATGCCCATCAATTTCTTGCTTTTCTACTTCCAAATCAGAAACCGCCGATTGAGTCGCAGGACACCAATTTACTAAATACTTACCGCGATAAATTAGCCCTTCCTCAAACAACCGCGTAAATTCTTCTACTACAGCTTTAGATAACCCCTCATCCATAGTGAAACGTTCGCGCGACCAATCTACCGAAACGCCCAAACCCTTAAGTTGATTAACAATTGTTCCTCCCGATTCTGCTTTCCACGCCCAGGCTTTTTCTAGAAACTTCTCCCGTCCTAACTCTTGGCGAGTTTTACCTTCAACCCGCAACTGTTTTTCTAAAATTGTATGGACAGCAATACTAGCGTGATCTATTCCAGGAAGCCACAAAGTATTACGCCCTTGCATTCGGTGGTAGCGAATTAAAACATCAATCAAGGTACTTTCAAAGGCATGACCCATGTGCAAACTTCCCGTTACATTCGGCGGCGGAATCACAATACAATAGGGTTCGCCCGTATGATTGGGGTCAGCTTTGTAGACTTGGTTATCGTCCCAGCACTTTTGCCATTTAGATTCGGCGATTTTGGGGTCGTAGATGATGGGTAAGTTGTTAATACTTGCGGTCATGGCAGAAATAGTAAGTTAAAAAAGCTGTTATTTAAGATTTTGACATATTCGCCGATCGCACCATAGCCATAAAAAAGGACGCTTTGTGAGCGTCCCTCAAAAATTCTCAAAAAATATTTTGCCAGGTTTTCGACCAGTAGCTACTCGTTTATATTTTCCGATAGTCGCTCTTTTTAAAAACCCATATCCCTACGGGCGCGCGATTGAGCGCACCTCTTACACTTTTGCCGCAATCTTAGCTTCTTTTGCTGTCAAACGTTCGTAAGTTGCGCGCATTTTCAAGCCTGTCAATACTTGAAATAATCCCGTTCCGTTGTTTGAACCTGGATATTCGCGGTGTTGCAGCAATAAATGGGTCATTTCTCCTTGATACTTGGTCGAAGTTTTGCTCAAATGATTCTCTAGATAAATTACTTCGTCTAGGTTGTCAAATTGACCATCTACTTCTAAAACAGATACGTTGTCTTGACTGTAAGGATCTGGCCCATAATACATTTGCATTCCTGGGTAAGAACAAGTAAGCTTACGTCCGCAAGGTGTCCAATGAATAGTTGAACCTTCGTCAAACAAGTAAACTGGCTCTAATCCTTCTATTCCTTCGCGCTGAATCATGCGGACGCGCAATACTTTGCGCTCTTTGTCTTCTTTCAGTAGTTGGGTAGGCAATACTTGAATTACTACGTCAGCAAATTTTTTCTGTGGTTCAATATAAGCGGTGAAGTCTGGACGACGAGAATTGATCGCCGCTAGTACGTCTTCGTAGCGATGACCTCTTTCTTCCATGTCTCGCTGAATTTTCCAGGCAATTTTGACTTCATCGCTGATATCTAAATACACGCTGAAATCTAACAGACTTCTGACTCTTTCATCGTACAAGGGATGCAACCCTTCAACTACGATAATGTGGTTTGCCCCTATATGTTCTGGTGGATCTATTTCTCCGGTTTCGTGGTTATATATGGGCTTGTTTATTGATTGACCTTGCTTGAGCGCTTTTAGTTGCTCGTACATCAGATCGAAATTGTTTGCTCTAGGATCTAAAGCGGTTATTTTTGTCTCTTTGCGCTGCTTGCGATCCAAACTGTGATAGTCATCTAAACAGATTACTGTCAAAAATTCTTCGCCAAATAAGTCGGCTAACCGACGCAAAAAGGTTGATTTGCCACATCCTGAATCCCCTGCAACTCCAATTAATACCACTCTATCCGGCGAACTTGTCATAGCTTTCCTCTACTGGCAAAATGATGAAATCAATAAGTTTTCTTTACTCTACGTCTGTAGCTGTTTTTTCTTTACCTGGGCGGCTAAGAATTAAGTAGCGACTCAATAAAGCAGTCCGCTATGCTTTATCTGTTTTTCGTTCTCCATTCCTGGTTAACGCTAGTCGCAAGTAGCTACTAGAACTTTTATGCGGTACTAATTGCTTTTTTGATAAAAAACAATCAAATTGTGCTGTGGTAAGTATTTACTACTATTGTTATTGTAGATTTTACCAAAATAGGATCTCTCTTACAATGACCAAAGCTCAGGCTTTATCGTCTTACTTAGTACCTATGCTAAGGTTTTGTTGCACACTTTTATAAAAAAAGTCTAAACTGGCACTTTTTATTTTGATATTTGCTCGAACCTGTCAACCGTAACTTTCCGCTCCAGCACTCTAAGCGCCGGGTATCCGGTATTATGAGTCAAGGTAGCAAGGCTCGAAATTTTTATTAAGTTAAGTACGGTTCGGAGAGATTTAAGCAATGTATAATTCAAGCGCCGCAGATCGGGCAGCTAATACCGAAGCTGGTAGCCGCGTCTTTTTGTACGAAGTAGTAGGTATCCGTCAAAACGAAGAAACTGACAACAGGACTCCGGCGATTCGTCAAAGTGGCAGTATTTTTATTAGAGTACCTTATAGCCGCATGAATCAAGAGATGCAGCGCATTGCTCGTATGGGCGGAAAAATTGTTAACATTCACCTTCAAGATGTCAATCAACCGAACGGTCAAGTAACATCATCTGTAAATAAGGACAGTAATTATTCTGTAACTGCTATGAGCGAACAGAATAATTCATCGGTATCAGCAGAAAATGAGTTAGCGCCCCAAAATGCAGAAAAAGAAGGCAAGTCTATGACTCAAGCAAAACCAAAAGCTGATAAGCACAAAGATGTTCCTGTAAATATTTACCGCCCTAATGCTCCTTACCTCGGTCAATGTGTCTCTAATGAGGAGTTGGTTGGGGAAGGTGGTATCGGTACAGTACGGCATTTAACATTTGATATTTCTGGGGGCGATTTGCGCTACCTTGAAGGTCAAAGTATTGGGATTATTCCTCCAGGTACGGACAAAAACGGCAAACCCGAAAAGTTACGGTTATATTCCATTGCATCAACTCGTCATGGCGATCGCGTTGACGATAAAACTGTCTCTTTATGCGTCCGTCAGCTAGAATACAAGCACCCTGAAACGGCCGAAATGATTTACGGCGTTTGTTCTACTCACCTGTGCAATATAGAAGTAGGTACAGAAGTTAAAATTACTGGCCCTGTTGGTAAGGAAATGTTGTTACCAGAGGACACTGAAGCAAATGTAATTATGTTTGCAACGGGTACGGGTATTGCTCCCTTTAGAGCTTACCTCTGGCGGATGTTTAAAAAAAACGAACAAGAAGCCAACCCTGACTATAAGTTTAAGGGTTTAGCCTGGTTAGTTTTTGGAATCCCGACTACTCCAAACGTTTTGTATAAAGAGGAGTTAGAGGAAATGCAAACGCAGTATCCCGACAATTTCCGCTTGACTTACGCAATCAGCCGCGAACAAAAAAACCCTGAAGGCGGCAGAATGTATATTCAAGATCGAGTAGCAGAACACGCTCAAGATTTGTGGAAGTTGATTCAAAAGGAAAATACCCACACCTATATTTGCGGTTTGAAAGGTATGGAAGGCGGTATTGACGAAGCGCTATCGGCGGCGGCGGCGGCGGATGGTGTAAATTGGATTGATTATCAAAAAGCAATGAAAAAAGCTGGTCGCTGGCACGTAGAAACTTACTAAATACTATTAGTCGATTTGTAGGGGTGTATTTACCATACACCCCTACAATAGTTTTTGGTGATATTGGTAACAGATTGTGGCTTTTAAAGTAGGAATCTTGGGCTTAGGGACGGTAGGTACAGGTACAGTTCAACTGCTATTAGATCCTACTGGTCGGCAGGCGTTGCTAAAAGAAATAGAAGTACACAAAGTCGGGGTAAAATCTCTAGCTAAATCCCGCGCTGTAACTTTGCCTGCGGAAGTAATTACTACAGATTTAGAATCAATTGTCAACGATCGCACGATAGATATAGTCGTAGAGTTGCTGGGAGGCTTAGAACCTGCGCGATCGCTTATCTTACAGGCAATTAGTCACGGTAAGCACGTTGTGACAGCAAATAAAGCCGTAATTGCCCGTTATGGCGATGAAATTTTTACAGCAGCCAATGCCGCCGGGGTATACGTGATGTTAGAGGCGGCTGTTGGCGGCGGCATCCCGGTTATTGCGCCCCTGAAGCAATCTTTGAGTGTGAATCGGATTACGGCGGTTACAGGGATTGTTAACGGCACAACAAATTATATTTTGACGGCAATGCGCGATCGCGGTAGTGATTTTGCGGAAGTTTTAGCCGAAGCCCAACAACTAGGTTACGCGGAAGCCGATCCCACTGCGGATATAGATGGATTAGACGCAGCCGATAAAATTGCGATTCTTGCTTCTTTAGCTTTTGGTGGACGAATTAAGTTACAAGATGTTTATTGTGAAGGTATCCGCAATGTTAGCAAGGCAGACATAGCTTACGCCGAAAAACTCGGTTTTGTCATTAAACTACTTGCTATTGCCAAAAAAGCCCCCTCTAGTAACAGTCTCTCCTTGCGCGTCCATCCGACTTTAGTACCGCAAAGCCACCCTTTAGCCAGCATTAACGGGGTATACAACGCAATTTTGGTAGAAGGGCAACCCCTAGGACAAGTAATGTTTTTTGGGCCGGGAGCGGGGGCGGGAGCAACGGCTAGTGCGGTAGTATCAGATATTTTAGCGATCGCAGCCATATTAAAAACTGGCACAGCAAAACTCCATGCTTTAATGTCTTGTTCTCATCAAGAATATTGCGAAAAGTCGCCAATGGACGATCTCGTAACGCGCTTTTACGCCCGTTTTCTGACCCAAGATCATCCGGGGGTAATTGGTAAATTGGGTACTTGTTTCGGTAACTGTGGCGTTAGCTTAGAATCGGTGGTACAAACAGGCATCCACGATAATTTGGCGGAAATTGTTGTAGTTACTCACGATGTCCGCGAAGGCGATTTTAATGCTTCTTTAGCAGAAATTCGGGCTTTACCCGCCCTAAGTAGCATTGCCAGCTTATTAAGAGTGTTGTAAAAAAACCTACCCAAAAGAGGTATCGCAAAAGCTCTAGTTAATGCCTTAATTTGGCTATATTCTTTTGCTGTTAATATGACAAATTCTTTACCGCCCGATCCTTCGCCATCGGACAAAACACCTTTAGGTTTTGATGATTTTATCGGAATTTTGGTTGCTTTTAGCGCTATTGGCGGGATTATTTGGTGGTCGTTATCTCGCAATCCAGCAACTTTAAACCTTGATCGCATTTTATCATCAGGCGATCGCAATTCTACTCCTTTACTGGTTCCTTCCCCGCAAGCCACTGAGGAAACCACTCCAAGATTGTTACCTCCGGTAAGCCCCCCTATTTCACGCGCAGAAATCCCTCCCACACAATTACAAAGACCATCACAGAGGTTTCCAGTAGTCGTCGTCGTTCCCCTACCTAATACTGAGGAAAATGAAACCACTCCAAGATTGTTACCTCCGGTAAGCCCCCCTATTTCACGCGCAGAAATCCCTCCCACACAATTACAAAGACCATCACAAAGGTTTCCAGTAGTCGTCGTTCCCGTACCTAATACAACTGCTTCTGCTCCGCCAACGCAAGTAGGCACACCGATCAATTTTCTTGATGTTCCCCAAGATTATTGGGCGCGTCCTTACATTGATGCTTTATCCGCCCGTCGGATTGTGAATGGCTACGCTGGAGACTATTTTCGACCAAATCAGACGATAACTCGCACTGAATTTGCGGCATTGCTGCAAGCTGCTTTCGACAATCAGCCTGTTCCAGGGACAACAGAGTATAAAGATATTCCAACCAGTTTTTGGGGCATTCCAGCTATCAACAGCGCTACAAGAACCGGGTTTTTAACTGGGTATCCTGGCAATATTTTCCGCCCAATTCAAGAAATTCCTCGCGTGCAAGTTTTAGTTGCTCTTGCTAGTGGGTTAAATCTCACACCATCAACTTCCCCTGAACAAGTTTTGCAGGCTTATGGGGATGCTACAGAAATTCCTAACTACGCTAGAGAGAAAGTGGCGGCGGCAACAAATGCAGGGCTTGTAGCCAATTATCCCGACCGTAATTTATTGGTTCCAAACCGCAATGCTACCCGCGCCGAAGTTACGGCAATGATATATCAAGCGCTGGTACACAATGGTAGTTTAAAGCCAATAGATTCGCCCTATGTAGGTAATACTAAATAAAAATAAGCGATCGCACTTATAGGATGGGCGATCGCTTATTTACTGTGAAGTAGAGTAGTTATTACAGTTGTTGACTACCAACTACTTTTCCTTTCAACTTTTCAATATCTTGCGCCAGTTCTTGACGGCGGGAGGCTTGAAGCAAGTAGCGGTTAACAAACCAAGCTGAGTAGGCAATTCCAACTAATTCAAAGGTTGGTGCTAAGAGGGGAATATCGTTTAGAGCGTTTATTACTGCAAGTACGACTTTGACTGTGATAATTGCCGCAAAGATTAATCCTAGGCTAGTAATTGGCTGCTTATAATCTTGCCAGAACTTACCAATTATGTCGGGAAGTTGGGATAAAAACCCTGAAACTTGAGAGCCTACACGCGTCCACTGATCGTCTGTGTTTGGCTCTATAGTAACCATAGTTCCTGGGGCTGATACCTTAATATTCTGGGTATCGGTGTATTCTTGTTGCAGTTGGGATTCCATGATTTTTTACTGTGTTAATTTTTGGAAATGACAACGCCCAGATCGTTTACTAGGCAATCTCTTGGCTATCAGCACCGCCTCGGAAAGAGAGAAAACGGTTTTAACTATTGTTTAACCTTACTTGCTCTCAAAAAATGATTCATCGACTTCAAGGTAGATAGCGTTAGCAATCGAAACTAAAGTTTCTATTCCTATAGTTGATGTAAGTGCCTCAGCTTTGGTGTTGGCTTGACTTCACTTGATTAGAGCAATTACCCTGTTCAAAGTCAGAGATATTTGACAAAGTAGTTTCGGCAATACTTTTCACGGCTTCGATAGTGAAAAAAGATTGATGTCCGGTAATTAAGACATTGGGAAAAGTAAGCAGGCGCTCAAAAAGATCGTCTTGAATGACTGCACTTGACAAGTCTTCAAAAAATAAATCTCCCTCCTTTTCGTACACATCTAAGCCAAGATAGCCGATTTTACCGGATTTTAAGCCAGTAACTACGGATTTGGTGTCAATTAAAGCCCCGCGACTCGTGTTGATTAGCATAGCACCTGTTTTCATTTGCGCTATCGTTTGAGCGTTGATTAGGTGATGAGTTTCAGGAGTTAAAGGACAATGCAAACTAACAATATCCGCCGCCGCCAAAAGTTGCGGAAACGATACATATTCTAGATTTTGATTATCTGGAGGCGAATTGTCGTAAGCCAATACGTTGCAACCAAAACCTTGGAGTATTTGGGCTGTAATCGTGCCAATTCTGCCTGTACCAACGATCCCCGCCGTTTTACCATAAAGATCGAAACCTAAAAGCCCTTCTAAAGAAAAATTCCCCTCGCGGACGCGGTTGTAAGCGCGAGGTATGCGCCGATTGAGAGCAAGAATTAAGCCGATAGTATGTTCAGCAACAGCATAGGGAGAATAGGCGGGTACGCGGACAACAGTTAGCCCTAACTCCTCAGCTTTTACTAAATCTACATTGTTGAAACCCGCCGATCGCAATGCAATTAATTTTATGCCCAAGCTTGCCAATTTGCTAAGAGTTTGAGCATTTAACTCATCGTTGACAAAAGCACAAACTGCTTGCGATCCTGTAGCTAATAGGCTGGTTTCACAAGTTAAGCGGGGTTCAAAAAAAACTAACTCGTGCTTACTTTGCGTATTAGCAGCTTCTAGAAAAGTGCGATCGTAAGATTTGGTACTGAAGACAGCAACTTTCACTTGTGTACCTCCAGCTTATTTTTGGATATTTTAGATAAAAGTATCTGTACTGAAATTAACCACCTGCTGCAAAAGTTACCATAATTATCACTGATAGCAAGAGTCCAGGGGAAAGCAGCAGCACTAGCATAAACAAATCGTGGGGAGTCATAATTGGCTTTTTTGTAACGGTATCAGTTTTAATTTAATGACTTTGAAGCAAAAAAAGCTCGTACTGTAAGACGATAATAGAATTTTTTAAGCGGTCAAACCTTTTAAAGGAATACTAGGTAACAATCCTTTAGTTTGGACTAAAACGCCAAAACCGCCTAATCCTTGAGGATTTATTAGCTGATGCAAGGTTTCGCGGCGTTGAAGTAGTTGAGATAAATCGTTAGTGTTATCGGTCGAAATTGCTGCAATTCGCTCTCCCAATCCCAACGCCATTAAAAATAATCCCTGCTGCGTAAACCCGACATTTTGTAAGCCGCACTGTTCGCCCCAACGCTCTAAAGCTGTAAAATCTACATGAGCCGTGATATCTTGCTCACCGATGTTTATATAGGGGTTGTTATGGTATCTGTGGCGATAGTAGCATTGCAAAGTTCCATGCGATCGCATGGGGTTATAATAACGCGCCGCCGTGTAGCCATAATCGATAGTTAACAAATACCCTTGCTGCAATTTCTGGCTGATTGTAGTCAGCCATTCCAAAGCCGCTAAATTAATTTCACTGCGGTAGTTACTTGCTAATTGCGCTAAATTTACTCCCACCAAGTCGAAATACTGAGCTATTTTTGGCGTAGAGGGAGCGCTTACTACTTCTATAAAAGTATTGTCTTCGGACGTTACATATATTTCCCCTAATTGCCCATCTTGCAGCGAAAATAAATTAACAGGCATCGCATCGACAAGTTCATTAGAAAAAGCACAGCCAATAATTGAATCAGTAGGTATTTCTTCTAAGCTGCTCCATTTAACTTTATCAGCTACACCTTGCAATAGTTGCTGTTGTTGCTGTTTTAAGCCTGGGGATACTTCAACAATAATGTATTGTAAGCAGTCAAAAAACTCGCGGTAATGCTTGTACAAATATTTAAGAATGTCCACCGCCAAAATACCTTGTCCTGCACCCATTTCTACCAGGGTAAAGGTTGCGGGTTGTCCCATAATTTCCCACATCTGGGCAAATTGCACCGCTAATAATTCGCCAAAATCTTTACCTAAATGTGGAGACGTGAAAAAATCACCTTGCGCCCCAATATCTACAGCTTTTGTAGTGTAATAGCCATACTGGGGATGGTATAGCGCCAACTCCATAAATTCAGCAAAGGTAATAGCGCCGCCTTTTGCTCTAATACAATTAGCAATAACGTCAATTAATAACAAATTAGAATTATTTTCTAAGTCAAGTCTCAACGGTCTACCAGAGATACAAAAAAATTATAATGGGGCGCAATTCCTTACGCCTCAACGGTTCTAACGATCTACCGATCCCATAATGATGTCAATGCTACCCAATATTGTCACAATATCCGCAACTTTTACGCCTCGGACAATGTGAGGAAAAATTTGCAAGTTATTGAAATCCGCAGCGCGAATCTTCCACCGCCAAGGAAACACGTTATCATCGCCAACAAGGTAAATTCCTAACTCACCTTTACCGCTTTCAATGCGCGCATAATGTTCGCCTTTGGGAATTTTGAAGGTAGGCGCAACTTTTTTACTGATGTACTGGTAGTCAAAACCATTCCATTCAGATTTTGCGCCTTCAGCAAGGCGTTTAGCTTCTAAGTTTTCAAAAGGGCCACCGGGAAGCGCTTTAATTGCTTGGCGGAGAATTTTGACCGATTCGCGCATTTCTCGAATTCGCACCAAATACCGCGCAAAACAATCTCCCGCCGTTTCCCACTGTACATCCCAATCAAAATCGTCATAACATTCGTAATGGTCAACTTTTCTTAAGTCCCACTTCACCCCCGAAGCACGTAACATCGGGCCGGATAGTCCCCAATTAATCGCATCTTCGCGCCCAATTGTCCCAATACCTTCAACCCGTCTTCTAAAAATGGGATTGTTAGTAATTAAGCGTTCGTACTCATCAACTTTGGGGTAAAAATACTCAATAAATTCTACGCATTTATCTACCCAACCGTAAGGTAAATCTACCGCAACTCCACCAATACGGAAGTAATTGTTATTTACCATCCGGTAGCCTGTAGCAGCTTCCCACAAATCGTAAATCATTTCCCGTTCGCGGAAAATGTAGAAAAATGGAGTTTGAGCGCCTACATCTGCCATAAATGGCCCTAACCACAGCAAATGATTAGCAATCCGGTTTAATTCCAGCATAATTACGCGAATGTAGCTGGCGCGTTTGGGAACGGGAATATTTGCTAATTTTTCTGGCGCGTTGACGCTAACGGCTTCATTAAACATCCCAGCCGCGTAGTCCCAGCGACTCACGTAGGGGACGTACATGATATTTGTGCGGTTTTCGGCTATTTTCTCCATCCCGCGATGCAGATAGCCCATTACAGGTTCACAATCTACTACGTCTTCCCCATCCAAAGTGACGATTAGTCTCATCACTCCGTGCATTGAGGGGTGGTGAGGCCCCATGTTTAGCACCATGGGTTCTGTTCGAGTTTCTATTCTTGCCATAGGTGGTTAATTTACTGTTGGAGTGCTTATTTAGATGATTCCGCCAAAAATACTTATAAATTAGCGGTAAGTTGAAGTAAGTAGGCACTATAGATATTAAGTGCTTGATGTTTAACTTTTTTGTAAGCGCTTTTTTAATTATATGGAGCTTGGTGTTGAGGAAGACGAGTTACAGGCATTTTTTCATATACCCGTTTTAAGTCAAGAGGTAATTTCTGCTTTAGCTATTCGTCCTGGGGGGCATTATTTGGATGCTACCGTAGGCGGTGGCGGTCATAGTGAGGCGATTTTACAGGCGTATCCTGATGTTAAAGTTACAGCCTTAGATTGGGACGAACAGGCAATTATCGCCGCTAATCAACGTCTTGGGGAATATAGCAATCGCATTGAATTTGTTTTAAGCAGTTTTGCCGACTTTGAATATAAAAAAGCTGTATTTGACGGAATAATTGCAGATTTAGGCGTAAGCTCTTACCACCTCGATACAGCAGAGCGAGGCTTTAGTTTTCGCAATACCGCACCCTTAGATATGCGGATGGATAGACGACGAGATTTGACCGCCGCAGAGGTAATTAATGATTGGGATGAAAACGATCTGGCAAATATTTTCTTTAAGTACGGAGAGGAAAGACTATCGCGGCGCATCGCCAGAAGAATAGTACAAAAACGCCCCTTTACAACTACTACAGAACTTGCAGAGGCGATCGCCTATTCTGTACCAAAACAGTATCGTTATGGTAGGATTCACCCCGCAACCCGCGTATTTCAAGCTTTACGAATTGTTGTAAATGAAGAATTGACAGCTATAGATAATTTTCTAATTCGCGCTCCTATTTCCCTTGTACCGGGGGGCAGAATTGTTGTAATTAGCTTTCATAGCTTAGAAGATCGAATCGTCAAGCATAGTTTACGCGCTTCAACCATATTGAAGGTAATTACTAAAAAGCCCATTACCGCCCAAGCTGAGGAATTAGAAAATAATGTGCGATCGCGATCGGCAAAATTAAGAGTAGCAGAGGCATTACAGATTGATAAATTTTAACTACTCAGTATCATCGTGGGCAAACCGATGATAAAGAAAGTCTAGGGCGTAGTTACGCAACTTGTAGTATTGGGGATCTTCCATGATCCGAGTGCGATCGCGCGGACGAGCAAAAGGAATTTCCATTACTTCCCCAATACTAGCAGCCGGGCCATTTGTCATCATCACCAAGCGATCGGCAAGAAACAGAGCTTCATCAATATCGTGAGTAATCATCAGCACCGTACAACGATGATCGTTCCAAATTTTGAGTAATTCTTCTTGCAATTCTTCTTTAGTAATCGCATCTAATGCCCCAAAAGGCTCATCTAAAATCAAAACTTGAGGACGAATCGCCAAAGCACGGGCAATAGAAACGCGCTGTTTCATGCCCCCAGAGAGTTGTGGCGGCTTTTTGTCGGCGGCTTCTGTTAGTCCTACCATTGCCAAATGTTCCCGCACGATCGCTCTTTTCTCTGCTTCTGGTTTGTTGGGGTACACGGCATTAACAGCAATGTAAACATTTTCAAAAGCAGTTTTCCAAGGTAGCAAAGCGTAGTTTTGAAACACTACCATGCGATCGGGGCCTGGTTTGGTAATCGGTACAGAATTAAGTTCAACCCTACCGCTACTAGGGGTAGTAAAGCCCGAAACCATATTTAGCAGCGTTGATTTGCCACAGCCAGAGTGACCGATAACGCAGATAAACTCGCCCTCATTGACGGTGAGATTGACTCCTTCTAGTACCGTGTAAGTACCTTTGGGCGTGGGATAGACCTTAGAAACATCTTCAATTACCAAAAAAGGTTGGTTTTGAGTGGTTTTTGTAGCGGAAGTATTGGCGCTGGAATCGATATAAGCAAGAGTACGGTTATGCATTGGTTTAGTGTAGAGACGTTGCAATGCAACGTCTTTTGTATTGGTTTTACAAATCGTATTTGTAATTAAGCGGCTACGGTTGGGCGGGAATCGATGACAACTTCAGCGATGGAGAAATCTTGTTTAATCGCTAGACTGTTGAGATAGGCGATCGGGTCGTCGGCGTTAAATACCGTACCGTCGAATAGTTGAATCGCTTTGCGAGTGTAAGTAATATCGCCCAGACCAAGTTCTCGCGCGGCGGTGCTAAATACACCCACTTTACAAATGCGCTCAAGAATTTCTACCCAGTTTCTAGGGAAAGGAGTATCACCCCAACGCGCTAATTGGGTCATAATCCATAGTTGTTCTGTACGACTGGGACGATTGACCCCTGAGTCTCCATAAAACTGATGGTGGGCATAATCTCGCATCGGATGATCCAAGCTACAAGTAATAGATGTATTTGGCTCTCCCATTTGGATATAAGCTATATCCGTACTTACATACTCTCGCCCAGCTAAAATTGTGCGGATTTCTTGACCATGTTCTGGCTTAGAACAGTAATGACAGGCTTCTAAAAGAGCTTTAACTAAGGCAATATGGGTATTAGGATAAGCCGCAGCCCAATCTTCGCGCACACCGAGAACTTTTCCAGGATGTCCTAGCCAAATTTCTAAATCCGTTGCGATCGTAAAGCCAATGTTTTCATCGGCGGCGCGGAGGTTCCAAGGTTCCCCAACACAATAACCGTCAATACTTCCAGCTTGCAAGTCGGCTACCATCTGCGCCGGAGGAATGGTTGTTAGCTTGACATCTCGGTCAGGATCGATACCTCCGGCTGCCAGCCAGTAACGTAATAGGAGATTGTGCATTGAAGAAGGATGCACCATACCCATACGATGTTGACCTTGGGGAGTGTTGTGTAACATTTCCTTAAAGTCTGACAAGCTGTAAACCCCTTGGTCGTAAAAGCGCTTTGCTAGGGTGATAGCGTTGCCGTTACGGGTCATAGTTAAGGACGTAACGATGGGGACGGGTTTGTCTTCATGACCACCCAAAGTTAACCATAGAGGCATCCCCGAAGGCATTTGCGCTGCATCTAAATAACCGCCAACTATGCCGTCGGTAATTCCTCGCCAGTTCGATTCGCGGACTAAAGTTACTTCATCTAAGCCATGCTTGGCAAAAAAGCCTTTTTCTTTGGCTATAGCAAGGGGCGCACAGGCGGTTAAGGGTAAAAAACCAAGTTCTAAATTGATTTTTTCTAAACCATGACGGGCGATCGCACCAGTCTTTCTTGCCCGAATTTTTTTAATCCGCTTTTGCTGATTGAGAAAGTAAATCATTTCACTTCGCAAGCTGTAATAGCTGGGATGTTCTACTACTTCCATGCGCTTGCGAGGGCGGGGAATATCTACTTCTAAAATTTGACCGATTTTTGATTCGGGCCCATTGGTCAGCATTACAATCCGGTCAGACAAAAGCACCGCTTCATCAACATCGTGAGTAACCATGATGGCGGTAACTTGGTTTTCTTCGCAGATTTTCATCAATTGTTCTTGCAAATTACCCCGCGTTAAGGCATCCAAAGCCCCAAATGGTTCATCTAGAAGCAGGAGTTTAGGGCGAATAGCTAAAGCACGGGCGATCGCAACCCTCTGTTTCATTCCCCCCGATAACTGCCCTGGTTGCTTGTCGGCGGCTTGGCGCAACCCCACCATATCTATATGTTGCTCGATAATGCTTTGGCGATCGCGCTCTGGTAAACCGCTCATTACCGAATTCACCGCTAAAGCAATATTTTCTCGGACTGTCCGCCAAGGTAAAAGCGAATAATTTTGAAACACTACCATTCGGTCGGGGCCAGGCTTAGTAATTTTTTGCCCTTCTAGAGTGACAACGCCTTCGGTTGGCAAATCTAAACCTGCCACCATGTTCAACAAAGTGGATTTACCACAACCAGAGTGACCAATTAGAGAGACAAATTCTCCTTTTTTGATCTGGAGATTGATACCTTTGAGGGCGATATAACTACCACCACCAGTTAAGGGAAAAACTTTATCAATTTGGTCAACAGCAACAAATACAGACATAAGTTATTTGGGGAGTAGTGAGTAGTGAAAGTAGGGAAGATATATTTATATTTCCTAGCTTTTAGCCTCTAGCTTCTGGACTTTATTTTTGCTCTGCTGGCACAATTCGCGTCTCAATCCAAACCATGAGTTTATCTAGCAGCAGACCAACAATGCCGATATAGACTAGAGCTAAAATTACTTCACTGACATTGTTATTTTGATAGGCATCCCAGATAAAAAAGCCAATTCCGACAATACCGGACATGACAATTTCTGCTGCGATAATTGCTAACCAAGCTAAACCAATTGCAATTCTTAAACCTGTAAAAATGTATGGTAAAGCAGCAGGAATGAGGATGTTAAAGAAATATTCTTTGCGATTAAGTTGGAGAACTTTAGCAACGTTGTTGTAGTCTTGGGGAATTTGCTTTACTCCCACCGCCGTATTAATTAAAATCGGCCAGATTGCAGTAATAAAGATTACGAAAAGGGCGGCGGGTTCGTTTTGGCGCAAGGCAGCTAAAGCAATCGGAACCCAGGCTAAAGGCGGTACAGTTCGCAATAATTGGAAGAGCGGATCTAAAGCCTTAGACATCAATTTATTTGTGCCAATTAAAATGCCCAAGGCAATACCAACAATTGCTGCTAGCGTGTAACTAATAGCTACTCTTTGCAAACTGGCAAGAATCTGCCAAAACAAACCTTTGTCTAAACCGCCTTTGTCGTAAAAGGGATACAGAATTAAGATCCAGGTATCTTGAACAACTTGTATAGGCCCTGGTAAAGTTGCCCCTGGAGTCCAAGAAAACAATTGCCACAGCGCTAGAAAAATAGCGATCGCGATTATCGGTGGCACAAGTTCGGCAAATTGCTTATTTAGGCGGGAATCCCAGCCTTTGGCATTTTTGGCAGGTCGTCGCTGGAGTGTGGTCACAGGCTAAGTTCTCTCGTAGTTATGTAAAGTTAGTAGAAATGGACAGTAAGTGAAAATTTACTGTTGGCGATCGCTATATCTGCTCGTTTTCAAGATTTTCTGGACAGTAGGTTATTTAAAATCAAGAGTTTTTAACCCAACATCAACAAACTAAGTTTTAAACGTTTACTTTCTTAATCTTCAAGCTTTGCAGATAGGCAGTAGGATTTTCTGGATCAAACTTGATCCCATCAAAAAACGTTTCAACACCACGAGATGTATTTGTGGGAATATCGGCGGCAGGAACACCTAATTCCTTAGCAGCTTCTTTCCAGATATCTTCGCGGTTAACTTTATCAATTAGCGCCTTAGCATTTGTCAAAGTATCTGGAGGCAAAAAGCCCCAACGCACACTCTCAGTTAAAAACCAAAGATCGTGGCTCTTGTAGGGATAAGAAACGCTACCTTTTTCATCTTTCCAGTATTGGGCAGCCATCGATTTATCATCAATAACACGACCATCACCCATATTGTATTTGCCCTGGAATGGCTCTGCGAGAATTTCGGCTGGAAGATTGAAGTAATTGCGTCCACTGAGAATTTGGGCTGTTTCATTTCGGTTGTCAAAGTTATCCAACCACTGCTGCGCTTCCATGATGCCTTTGAGCAGTGCTTTGGTAGCTTTGGGATTTTTATTAACCCAATCAGCCTTCATGGCAAAGTATTCTTCGGGATGATTCTTCCAAATCTCTGCCGTCAATGCTGCCATGTAGCCTATTTTGTCTTTGACAATGCGGTAGGGCCAAGGATCTCCTGTACTAAAAGCATCCATTGTCCCTGTCTTCATGTTGGCGACAGTTTGAGCGGATGGTACTGGTATTAAAGTAATATCTTGATCTGGATCTATACCGCCAGCAGCTAACCAGTAGCGAATCCAAAAATCTTGATTAACGTGAGGAAAAGTATGTGCGGCTTTGAAGCGATTGCCTTTTGATTTTAGCTGACTAACAATTCCTTGTCCTTTTGTCAGCTTGAGGTCAACACCCTGACCTTCCCACTGAGAAGCGATCGCAATTCCATTTCCATGAGTAATTAACTGTGCCAATACATACATGGGAATTTTTACATTGCCCTTAGTAATAACACCTTCAGTTATCAAGTGAGGCATTGGCATCTGCCATTGACCACCTTCAATACCACCACCCTCGGAGCCAACTTCTACGTTGTCCCGCGCTGAACCCCATGAAGCTTGTTTAGAAAGTTCAACCCCGGTCATGCCGTACTTAGCAAAAAAGCCTTTTTCCTGGGCAATAATTAGGGGAGCCGCTTCTACAATCGGGATATAGCCCAACTTTACATTAGTAGTTTCCGGTGCTTGTTCGGGGCTAATATTAGCCGCCGAAACCGGTTGTACTTGAGTATTGCTAGATGAATCGGGGGGATTTCCTAAGCAGCCGTTAAGAACTACAGCGCCTACCGCCGAGCCTCCAGCAGTTAAAAGAAATTTGCGCCGGGAAAATTGATTTATTAATTCATTCATAAAATCTCTTGATCATAAATTTGATCGCTAAACGGCGATGCGCTAATAAAAAATGCGAAGCTCTGCGAGCGCGCTGGCGCTATCGCAATTTGCCCCCATTAAAGAGTCTTAACTCCTGCTAAGACCAAGTATGCTTTCGCTTTGGCGATTGAATAGACAATATCCCAGAACAAGTATAGAGACAAGCTATAAAATTTTATAGTTATTATAGACACGCTCTATAAAAGATAATTTATTGAGCTTAGATGATTTATGGCTGTAACAGTTTCACAAAGCGTCATCTAGTGTATTGAGAATAAGAATAGGCAACAGGTATCACGGTTAATTACTTAAAAGTCAATAGATAAAAGTTCAAATTTCAAATTGATGATAGAATTTGTCGATAGTTAACATTGGCAGGAAAATAGATGTTAAAACACGCAACGTTGCATCAGTTAAAGGTATTTGAAGAAGTCGCCAGATCCGGTAGTTTTACAAAAGCAGCAGAGGAAATGTTTTTGAGTCAACCTACCGTTTCGCAGCAAATTAAGCAATTAACAAAAGCGGTAGGAATACCCTTGTTTGAGCAAATAGGCAAGCGCATTTACCTTACAGAGGCAGGTAAGGAGGTTTTAAGCGCCTGTAAAGATATCTCCGAAAAAATGTCTCAGTTAGAAATGACTTTGGCAGATTTGAAGGGACTAAAACAGGGAAATCTGCGCCTAGCTGTAATTACGACTGCTAAATATTTTGTGCCACGTTTGCTAGGACAGTTTCGCCATCGTTATCCCGGCATCAAAATTGCGTTGCAAGTTACTAACCGCAAACAGGTGCTAGATCGCTTGAGTGAAAATGTGGACGATCTTTATATTCTCGGTCAACCACCCGAAGGATTGGATATTAATCTGCGACCAATTTTAGAAAATGCTTTAGTTGCGATCGCACCCTCGAATCATCCTCTAGCTGGCGAGAAAAATATTTCCTTACAGCGCCTTGCCCAAGAGCCTTTTATTATTCGAGAGGCGGGATCGGGGACGCGAATGGCTGTAGAGCAGTTTTTCGCCGAAAATCGAGTAGAGATCAATGTAGAAATGGAGATTGGGAGTAATGAAGCCATCAAACACGCGATCGTCGGTGGCTTAGGAGTTTCAGTATTGTCACGCCACGTTTTAGCGCTTGAAGGTACAAAAGGGCTTTTAACTATTTTGGATGTTGAGGGTTTTCCCATTCAACGCCATTGGTATATCGTTTACCCATCCACCAAACAATTGTCTGTAGTTGCCAGCACTTTTTTAGAGTATCTTTTAAACGAAGGTAAGCAAATGATCGCAAAGATCGATTTAGAGCTTACCCAGAGCTAAAAACAAGTTTCTTAGTAGCTCTAGAGGATTAAATCCCCTAATCCATACTCAAAAAATTGTTGTCTTATCTACCCTTGGAAAGTACCCAGCTAGGCAGAAACTTCAATATAAGTTTACTGCTAAATGTTTTTATGCCTATTTTTGACAAACCATCTTTAAGACTAACCCGGTAGATACATTTTATAACCACAAGTATTTGACTACAATAGATTTATACCGCTTGCGATCGCTCTACTTAGACTCCTGGGGTTAGCTATATCCCTAGGCGAGTTGAAGGATTGTTAATAGAGGCAATTACCTCTATTAATTGCCGCCAATGTGAAACAATCAACTAAAAAAGTGATTAAATTTTCACCATGCACTATTTAATATTCTCCTACTCAGTTTTTAATTATGCTTCAAGACACTCAAACTATCCGTTTATATCAAAGAGTAACCGATGCTTTAGTTGAGTTATGGCAACGAGGTTATCGCTCTGACGATTTGCGCTTATTTCTAGATGGTTACTTAGCTGCTTTGCGCCAAACTAACGTACTTGAGCCTTATCTAATTCATCGTCTAGAAGAAGAAGCAACGCGATTTCTTTACGATCCATTCAACTTTGAAACACCTCTCCCTCAAACGGAAACTGAAGCTGAATCAGATTATTATTAAATGTGTTTTTGAACAAAATTTATTAAAATCTTTTAATCTATCAAAAAATCCCCAAAACTGTAAAAAGTTTTGGGGATTTTTAATCTTAAGGAAAGACTTGCCTTTAAGAAGCTAAAGCAACTTCCACCATTTGCTGTAAATCGCCTTTTTGGTACATTTCAATTAAAATGTCGGAACCGCCGATAAATTCACCATTGACGTAAACTTGGGGAATTGTGGGCCAGTTGGAATACTCTTTTATTCCTTGACGTATTTCATTATCTGCCAAAATATCAACGGTTTCAAAGGGTACTCCAAGCGTACTCAATATTTGAACGACATTATTGGAGAATCCACATTGAGGCATCAATTTAGAACCTTTCATAAAGACAACAATTTTGTTATCTTTGAGCAAATTATCAATTTTTGTTTGCACTTCTGGGGTCATAATTTTGTTGTTATTTTGTAAAGGGCTTGGTGCTAAGAAATTAAGCTTGAGGAATAGAAGTTTTTATTGCCAAAGCATGGATAGCTTCGGAGGACATAGCTTGATTCAACGCCTGATAAATTAGTTGGTGTTGTTGTACGAGTCCTTTACCCACAAATTGGGATGAAACTACTGTAACTTGATAGTGATCGCCACTGCCTTTCAAGTCTTGGACTTCTACTTGAGCATCGGGAAGACGCATTTTAATCATTTCCTCAACTTGCTGCGGGCTAATCATTACAGTTCCTATAATATATTGCGGCTCAATTACTTTCTAATTTAACTACTTATTGGGTGGATTTGCTGGGCGATCGCTACTTGGATTGCTAGCACCACTACTCGCAGGAAAAGGAGCATCGACAAATCCCAACTCAAATAACTGTTGATAAGCTTTTTTGCCCAAGTCTCGCGTCGGATTTTGACTGCGGATAATTTGAACTAATAGAGGTACGGCAAGTTCTGGTTGATTTCGCGCCCGATGTACCAATGCTAGTTGGTACGTAGCATCATCGCGCATTTGAGCAGTTTTCAAGGCTTTTTTGCGCTGGCTGTCCGCGAGGCGATTATCAATGCCTGAAAAGCTAGTAGCTAATTCTTGATAAAAATTCGATACTTGGTTAAAGACCTGGCGGGCATCTTGAAGCTTTTTAGTAGCCAAAGGATAGTCTTGAGCAGAAACCGCAGAACTTGCTTCGCTCATCAAACGTTGTCCGCCTTGTACGCTCAATGGGCTGTTATTTTGGGCATCGGGACTAAGTACATTTGGGCTAGTTGGATTGATTGGTTGAGTTTGATTAGAGTTTTTCGGTTGCTGTGGTTTCGCACTTTGAGCATTAGCTGGTACTAGCATAATTAAAACTAATACCGAGGATAAAAAAGTTAAACAGGCATAACGGGGCAAAAAGCGAACAGTTCCAGCAGATATCATGGCGTAACTGAGTACAGAGAGAACATCGAACCAATTAAAACTTTGGGTATCTTAACTCTCATTGGTGCTTTTACCAAATCTGCTTTATCTGTCAAAGTTTCTGAAAAGAAGACTTAATTAATACTTTATTAGTTCCTATTGTAACCAAATTTCAAATCAAAGCTTTAAGGGCATTTTCTAAATCGGTGGTTAATTGTTTAGCCCTTTGCTTTACCGAACCCTGATTGTAAGTTGCCACTTTTAGGGGGGAACCGATGCAAATAGAAACATCACTACCCCACTGAGGATAGCTTTGGCTGTATTTAATCCCCATAGGTACAACTTGCACTCCCAAGCCGGGATGAGTAGTCTCGGCGCTAACGGCTAAACGAGCAAGTCCTGGTTTAAGGGGATGAACAGAGCCATCACGAAAGATATTACCTTCAGGAAAAATCACTAGCATTTCTTGTTGCAAAAGTACCTCAACGCCATAACGCAACGTGCGAATTGATGGACGGTCAGTATTGACAGGAAAACCACCCAAACGGCAGACAAACCAACCTTGAAGCCCCGAAGCTTCGTTTTCTGACACCATAAAAGTTAAATCTCGACCCGTCACTGGGCGACCAGTTGCCCCCGGTACAACTACCGCATCCCAGCGAGAGCGATGAGTAGGAGCCAAAATAACCGGGCCTGTAGTCGGCAAATTTTCTTGTCCAGAAATTGCAACTTTGCTAAAATGCAACGGTAAAATAACCCGACACCCTAAAAAATACGCTATTGGTGCTAACCAAGGTGAAACTCTAGAACTAATCGGCGTAGAAAGAGCAACTTCTTCATCAGGGCTAGTTTTGGGAGTGTTTAGAGATTGGGGTTCCATTTGCGTCATCATGATGGCTGCGGGCTTAAACTAGATTAATTCAAACCTAAATTTTCTAATAGTACTTGTCTCAATTGATGAGGACACTTTAACTAGCGTCATGTGCCAACAGGAAGTCATTTTTTGACTCTTTTTTGAGCAAACCATGCTTGCAATTGCTGGCGACAATTAGATTCTAAGATGCCTCCTAACACCTCTAAGCGATGGTAAGAGCAATCACTATCAGGAATATTGCTAACAGTACGCACAGCGCCACTTTTAGGGTCGTCTGCACCATAAACTAGCAATTTTATCCGTGCTTGGATAATAGCACCCGCACACATGGGACAAGGCTCTAAAGTAACGTAAAGCGTGCAATTGTTCAGATGCCAAGAACGCAAGTATTGACCAGCCAAACGCAAAGCTATAACTTCGGCGTGGGCTGTAGGGTCGTGGTGGCGTTCTCGATAGTTTTGGGCTGCGGAAATCGCTTTGCCAGTACCATCGACCACGATCGCTCCTACAGGTACTTCTCCGGCATCTCCTGCTAGTTGGGCAAGAGAAACCGCCTGTTGCATCCAATAGCTATGTTGCTCGTAAGGTGGGGCGATTTGACTATCCACGTTGTTTAGGCACTTTGACCAAGTAATGTATCTAACTGACCTTGAGAATTTAGCCTATGGAGGTCGTCACAGCCCCCGGTATGTTGGTTATTGATGAATATCTGGGGAACGCTGCGTTTACCGTTGGAGCGTGCCGCCATTGCGGTTCTAGCCGCTTCATCGCCATCAATTTTGTACTCCGTGAAATTAACACCCTTCCACCACAACAGCAATTTGGCGCGGATACAGTAAGGGCAAGTTTGCCAAGTGTAGATTTCTACCTTAGCTTTGATGCGTTCAGGGTGGCGGTTAAGTAAATCTAACATGGTGTTTTAGGGCTGAGAATATCTACCCTTAGATTTTAAAAGTAATCGCCCTCCTAATAAAGAAAAAATCAGTTAGCAGTAAAACTTAACACAGGATTAGTTAATACTTTTTATAAGTGGTAGCCGCGCTTTGGTAGACTTGAAGACTGAAATCGCCAAACTTCATCGGCAGTTTAGAGGACAGACTTCGTGGAAAATACATTAGGGCTAGAGATTATCGAAGTAGTAGAGCAAGCGGCGATCGCTAGCGCTCGATGGATGGGTAAAGGGGAAAAAGATATTGCCGACCAAGTGGCTGTAGAGGCTATGCGCGAACGGATGAACAAAATCTATATGCGGGGTCGCATTGTCATCGGCGAAGGCGAACGCGATAATGCTCCCATGCTGTACATTGGCGAAGAAGTGGGTATTTGTACCCGCGAAGATGCCAAAGCATACTGTAACCCAGATGAATTGATTGAAATTGACATTGCCGTTGACCCCTGCGAAGGAACTAACTTAGTTGCCTACGGTCAAAATGGCTCTATGGCAGTTTTGGCTATTGCCGAAAAAGGTGGCTTATTTGCCGCGCCAGATTTTTATATGCGAAAATTGGCTGCACCTCCAGCAGCTAAAGGTCATGTAGATATCAATAAATCCGCCACTGACAACCTCAAAATTCTTTCCGAATGTTTGAGCCGTGCGGTAGAGGAATTAGTCGTAGTCGTGATGGATCGTCCCCGTCACGAAAGTTTAATTAAAGAAATCCGCGATGCGGGAGCTAGAGTTAGGCTAATTAGCGACGGCGACGTTTCTGCCGCTATCTGTTGCGCCTTTGCAGGTACAAATATTCATGCCCTTATGGGTATTGGTGCAGCCCCTGAAGGTGTAATTTCCGCCGCAGCAATGCGTTGTTTGGGCGGACACTTTCAGGGTCAATTGATCTACGATCCAGAAGTAGTAAAAACAGGTTTAATTGGTGAAAGTCGAGAAGGCAACCTAAATCGCTTAAAGGAAATGGGTATTCATGACGCGGATAGAGTATACAACGCTGACGAACTAGCTTCGGGCAAAACTATTTTGTTCGCTGCTTGCGGTATTACTCCTGGGACTTTGATGGAAGGCGTTCGCTTCTTTGGTGGCGGCGCTAGAACGCAAAGTCTAGTCATTTCTAACCAATCCCAAACAGCACGCTTTGTCGATACGATTCATCTATTCGATAACGTCAAGTCGCTGCAACTACGGTAAGAGGCACAAGGCTAAGAGGAGATAGTTTGTTTATCTGCTCTTAGCCGATACTTGGAGGAGACATGAATATTGCTGTCGTGGGGCTTAGTCACAAGACTGCTCCAGTGGAAGTTCGAGAAAAGTTAAGTATTCCAGAACCACAGATGGAAATCGCGATCGCGCACCTCTGTAGTTATCCTCATGTTGAGGAAGTAGCAATACTTAGCACTTGCAATCGTTTAGAGATATATATCGTTACTCGCGAAACCGAGCAAGGAATTAGAGAAGTCAATCAATTTTTGTCAGAACATAGCAAATTGCCCTTGTTGGCGTTGCGACAACACTTATTTGTCTTACTCCACGAAGATGCTGTTATGCACTTGATGCGTGTATCGGCGGGTTTGGATAGCTTGGTTTTAGGAGAAGGGCAAATTCTTTCTCAAATCAAACAAACCCACAAACTAGGGCAACAGTACAATGGCATTAAATCTATTCTTAATAAGCTATTTAAACAAGCAATTACCGCAGGTAAGCGCGTTCGTACTGAAACCAATATTGGCACGGGTGCGGTATCTATCAGTTCGGCGGCGGTAGAACTTGCCCAGATGAAAGTTCAAAACTTGGCAGCTTGTCGAGTAACGATTATCGGTGCGGGGAAAATGTCGCGGCTACTGGTACAGCATTTGTTGGCAAAAGGTGCGGTAGAAATCACAATTTTAAATCGATCGCGCGATCGGGCGGAAGAATTAGCCAAGCAATTTAGTCAAGTTACTTTACAAATTCAACCGATGTCCGAAATGATGGCGCAAATTGCGATGTCAGACTTAGTATTTACAAGTACCGCCGCCACAGAGCCATTGCTAGATCGTGCCAAATTAGAGGCGGCTTTAGAACCCAATCGTTTGTTGATGTTGTTTGATATTTCTGTACCGCGCAACGTCCATGGAGACGCGAAAGAGTTAGAAAACGTCCAAGCGTTCAACGTGGACGATTTGAAGGCTGTAGTCGCCCAAAATCACGCCAGCCGTCGCAAGATGGCGATGGAAGCGGAGAAGCTGTTAGAGGAAGAAGCCTTAATTTTTGATAGTTGGTGGCGTAGTTTAGAAACGGTTTCAACGATCCGATGCTTGTGGGATAAAGCGGAGGCTATTCGCGAACAAGAGTTAGAAAAAGCCTTGTCTCGCTTAGGTTCGGAGTTTGCTGAGAAACATCAAGAAGTAGTAGAAGCTTTGACACGCGGAATTGTCAATAAAATTCTTCACGATCCGATGGTGCAATTACGAGCGGAGCAAGATATTGAGGCTAGACGGCGGTGTATGCAATCGCTACAAATGTTGTTTAACTTAGATGTCCGCGAAGCTATATAGCACTTGGAAATAGATTAATTTAATCCGTGTTGCAAATAGCAGCACGGATTATTTATGGTGCGATCGCATTTAACACCCAAATCTTCATACTTCCTACACCTAATATCAAGTAGCCGCCAATACAATCGAGGCGACAGGCGATGTTTTAGTGTTATGAAAAATTTAGATTTATTAACTCAAGTTATTCAAGACTTAAAACAACACGAAGATTCTCTACGGCTGAAAAAACTAATATTTTACCTTTGTCAGCAAGTTTGGGAAAACGAGCAAAATAAAATAGATAATGCCGACTGGCAAAGCTCGATTGAAGAATTAATTAATAAAAAACCAACTTTTGCAAGTCTAACTAAGTATATTTATGGCATGGCTAAAACCACCACTAAGCCCAAGAAGTATCTGTTAGTCGCCGATGTACTTATTAGTCAGCTAGAAAAAATATATTATGTTGAGGAAGATGAAACCCAAGCTTGTTTAGCTAAGTTTCAAGCGGAGGTAGCACCTCAAAAAATCTTTAATCACCAAGAAACTACTAAGCCTGACAATCTCTACAACATTAGGGCAGAAATTATCAGTAACATTAACCCACTAAGAGCAAAAATCCTGTTATTTTCCGCACTAAACGAGCAGTTTACTTTTAGTAGCCAAGACTGGGCAAGCCTCAAATCGCAGCAGCTTGACGAATTAATCCAAGACTTAATACATATCTGTCCAACATTTACCAAACTTGTGCATAAATTAGAGCTTACGGCGGGGATTTTGCAAGAAGTTGATGAGAATCTTCAAGTAGCTAAAGTAATTAGCCAGTCTTTGAAACCTTTTTATCTAGAAATTTGTGCATAAACCTAGAGAGTAGTCCTACACAAGTAGGGATGTCAGTAAGAGGTCTTTTCACTCTTAACCATGTCAGCACCCGCTCTAACTTGTCCGCGATGTCAATCAACAGTCTAGACATCGATCTGTAGGTAAGAGGAGTGGTAAAACAAATTGGATTGAACGGTTTAACTGCACCCTTCGGCAAAGAGTTTCTCGTTTAGTCCGTAAAACCTTATCTTCTCTAAGAAGTTGGATAACCACATCGGCGCTATCTGGTATTTCGTGCATCATTACAACTTATCCTTTTTGTTTCCTTGGTTAACCCATTCTTGTTTAACAAATTTGTTCAGCAAGTTCAAACCCTGCATCTTTGATAAGCTGATAAACCTGGTCAGTAGGAGTGCCTTTAGTCACAAGGTAACCTTCAACAAACATTGAATTAGCTGGATAAAGTGCTAAAGCTTGGAGTCCTCGTAAATGAACTTCGCGACCACCACCAATGCGAATTTCAGCTTTAGGATTAACGAACCGAAACAGGCAAAGAATTCTCAGACACCATTGTGGTGTCAGTTGGTTAAAGTCGAAAAGAGGATTGCCTGAAATCGGGATCAGAAAATTAACTGGAATTGAAGAAGCGCTGATCTCACGCAGTTTGTAGGCTACCTCTAAAATGTCTTGAATCGACTCACCCATCCCTACAATCATGCCACTACAGATATCTAAATCGACCTGCCGAGCAACTTCTAAAGTCTTAATGCGTTCTTGAAAACTGTGAGTTGTGACAATTTGAGGAGTATGCTGCTCACTTGTGTTGAGATTATGATTAAGACGGTCTAGCCCCGCTTCTTTGAGAAGTTTTGCCTGCTCAACATCAACTAAACCAACTGAAAGACAAGTTTTTATTCCTACTTCTATATTGATTCTTTGGATAATCTGAGCTAATTGCTGTGTTCGCTTCAGCGTTGGTCCGCGACCACTGGAAACCATACAATAGCGGTAAGCGCCTTGTGATTTGGCTTCGTGAGCCTCTTGAATAATAATTTCCTCACTTTTAATAGGATATTTCTTGATAGGCGCTTTAGAGATTTTGGACTGACCACAGTAACCGCAATCTTCTGGACAAAGTCCACTCTGAATGTTATTGATACGATGAAGCATGACCTTTCGACCAAAAGTAGCCATGCGTACTTCACCAGCAGCAGCGATTAACTCAAGAAGGTTGATATTGGGATCTTCAAGAATAGTGAGCGCTTCCTCTATTGGGAATAGCTGATCGCTTAAGGCAATCTTTATCCACTGCTTAAAATCAATGGTCATAGTCTTCACTGAAATCCTATCAATTTCTTAGAATATACACTACTCATACATTACTCCAGACAGTTTTGAGAAGGTGTACAAGAAAGCTACCCATAGAATAGAACCCATTTGACATTTTTTGGTGCGTTGAAGTAAGGTAACGCAGAAGCTCTAGGCAGTTAGTTATGCTGTCTGTTAAAGAATTGGTTACCATTGTGAATAAACCCGTTTTTCACTACCTGATTAGAATCACAGCGTGGACAGAATATAAGTTTTTCTGACATAGTTCATTTAAAGATATCTATCTTATATCCTTACCTATTCAGGACTACTACCTAGAGGTTGCCTAGCAAGTAAAAGTTTTTAATGTTTTTTCCTGCATTCTCAACGAATTTGGGAATACTAAGTAGGTCGTCGAAAGGTGCAGGACTATGAATGTTGATGAGCTTCTTAAGCGTTATGCTGCCGGAGAGATAGATTTTAGCGGTACTAATTTGAGAGGTGCTAATTTATTTGCTGCTGATTTAATTAGTATTATCCTCATTCAAGCCGATTTACACGGTGCAAACTTGATTTTTGCTCTCCTCAATCGGGCGCAACTATTCAAAGCTAATTTAACTGGGGCAAAGTTAAGCGGTGCAAATCTCACTCAAGCTGACTTACGGGCGGCTAAATTGCATGATGCTGATCTTCATGGCGCGGTTTTACAAGGTGCAGATTTGCGTAGTGCTGATATGAGTTTGGCAAACTTGTTAGATGCAAATATGCTTGATACAGATTTGCGTAATGTCAATTTGAGTGGGGCAAATTTGACGGGTGTATGTTTGCGTGGGGCAAATTTCCGCCAAGAAAAAAATAACTATGTTGCCAATTTATGCGGAGCGACACTCTATAAAGCCGATGTACGCGGTGCAAACTTAGCTGGGGCAAATTTATCGCGGGCTGATTTGCGTTATGCCAATTTTAACGAAGTTAACTTGCGCGGAGCCGATCTTAGCTGTACTGACTTAAGTAATGCCGATTTAAGTCATGCCTTGCTCAATGATGCAAATTTGGACGGAGCAATACTTTATCAGGCAAACTTAAGTAATGCTCGATGCGAGAGAGTATCAATGATCGACACAAATTTAACGGATGTCAATCTCAGTGGGGCGACAATTCCTGATGGCAAATTGAGCCGGGCTAATTTGACGGGAGCCAATTTAAGTAAGGCTAGTTTAAATAGAATCGACTTAAGTAGAGCAAATTTAAGTTATGCCGATTTGAGCGATGCTTATTTAATTGATGCTTTTGTAGCTAGAACTAATTTTACTAATGCTAACTTGAGTAATACCAATTTAGTTAGGGCAGAGTTAAGCAGCGCTACCCTAACAAATGCCAATTTAAAAGGTGCTACGATGCCGGATGGCAGTATAAGTAATTAATTACAACATCTTTTCGAGAAACTGTTTAGCCCGATCGCACTGGGGGTTGTGGAAAAACTCTTTAGGTGTCGCATCTTCAGCTAATCTTCCTTGATCTAGAAATAATATGCGATCGCTTACTTCTCTAGCAAAGCCCATTTCGTGAGTAACGATCGCCATTGTAATCCCCGTTTGCGTCAAGTTTTTCATTACTTGCAATACTTCCTTTACCATCTCAGGATCGAGGGCAGAAGTTGGCTCGTCAAATAACATTACTTCTGGTGTCATTGCCAAAGATCGGGCGATCGCTACGCGCTGTTTTTGTCCTCCTGATAGCTTAGAGGGGTAGACATCAGCTTTTTCACTCAAACCTACTTTTTCGAGTAATTCCATGCCTCCAAGCCGCGCTTGCTCGTGAGAAAGATGTTTAACATTTAAGGGCGCGTACATGACGTTTTTGATTACAGTCATGTGCGGAAATAAATGAAAATGTTGAAACACCATGCCGACATTTTGCCGAATTTTCATGATGTCAGTTTTCTTTGCTGTTAAATCGACATCATTTATATAAACTTTCCCAGAAGTTGGTACTTCTAGGAGATTCATACAGCGCAAAAAAGTAGATTTTCCCGATCCCGACGGCCCAATAATTGCTACAACTTCTCCTGCGTGAATTTCTGTAGAAATTCCTTGCAAAACTTTGAGACTACCAAAAGATTTGTGTAAGTTTTCTACTTTAACTGCTAACTTAGAATCGCTGTTAAATTTGCGATCGCTAACTACTCCGTTGAAGTCTTTGTTCGAGTGCATAGCCCCCCCAGGTCAAGCTCATATAAGATATAAGATGGTTACTGACTAAAGTTATGTATTTTACAATACCAATTTTTCCTAGTAAAAGTAAAAGCAAGTAAAGAAATTAATTATCTAAACTATTGATGTATTTAATTACTAAAGGTATAAGTTTAGGTTCGATTTGACTAATAATTAAGCGATCGCTCTTTGTCCAAATTCTCGGTTTACCAAAAATACAAGGCTGCAAAATTCCCCACAGTTGACCATCTTTGCACAAGTGAGCGTGAACTAATGCCCGGTGTCCGAAGGTTTTTTGCTCAAAATCTTTGTTAACTATGTCAATACTTGCGGTGTTAACATCTTCAACATAAACTGATGGTTTGGTTTGCAAAGCCGCCGCAAATAAGGGATCTTCTTGGCGTAAAGATTCGGGTTCTTTTTTCCACTGGTAGTCGTCAATATCAGGAATTTCTAGAGTGCGTCGCCAACAGCTTACAACCTTACCAAATTTTGTTTGGGGATTACGTAAATAAAGAAAAATGCGATCGCATTGCAAAACTTCGCCTATTTCTGGCAATAAAGCTGTAAAAACTGCTACTGGTTCTTTATAATCAGTGAAAATTTTGTCTATAGTTGTCATATTTGCTTACTTCTCATCCTGCTGCTAGAGGTAGACGCACCGTAAAAGTGCTACCTTTACCCAATTGACTTTGTACTTGTAAACTACCTTTATGAGCTTGGACAATGACCGATGCGATCGCAAGCCCTAACCCAGAACCACCAGTATTGCGAGAGCGATCGCTATTTACACGGTAAAATCGCTCAAAAATCCGCCTTTGTTCGGCTTCATTTATGCCAATACCTGTATCTTGAACGCTAATCAAAGCAAAGTTATGGCTGCGCTCTAAAGTTACATTTACTTGACCGCCTTTAGGACTATATTGGATAGCATTAATAATTAAATTAGAAACCAATTGATAAAGTTGCGATTCATTACCTAAAACAGTCAAAGGTTGATGTACCTTTAAGTTTGAGGCTAATTGTAGGTTGGAGGCGATCGCTAAACTTGCCAATTCTTCCACTAAATCGCTGACAAGATCGTTTAAGCAACATCGATTTTGTACTGACAATGGTTGTTTTTCCATTCTCGCCAGCAGTAGTAAATCTGTAACTAATTGAGTTAACCGTCGATTTTGCCGTTCTATGGCACTGAATATATCTTGCGTTTCGGGTGCAAAGGAGTAAAGTCTTAATGCTGATTCTACCGTTGCTTGGGTAGCCGCCAAAGGTGTCCGCAATTCGTGCGCGGCATCGGCGGTAAATTGCTGAATTTGTTTATAAGATTGATAAATTGGTTGCATTGCTAACCCTGACAACCACCAGCTAGAAGCGCCTACCAAAGTCATAGCAATAGGTAATCCCAATAGTAAAATTAGCTTGACATTAGCCAGATAATCGTCAATATCTTTGAGATTTCGCCCCATCTGCATAGATCCCCAAGGGAGATTATTTTGAGTATGCAGACTTAAAGAAATTTGATGGTAGCGACTTCCCTCAGCATCTTTGAGGATTTGCCAAGTGTCTTTTTTTGATATTAACCGCAATTCTTGAGGCTGAAAACCTGCTACTGTGACAATTTGATTAGAATTATCCAACAATCTTACATAATAATCGCCTTGGTGAATTGCGCCCAAAACATGGCGTTTTTCCCATTCTTCTGGTAAAAGTTGCTGAGTAATTGGTTCTAAGCGTCCCGGTTGCTTCAAAGTGTTTTCAATACTGTCATGGAGAGTTCCGGCTACTGACTCCAATTCTCGATCTAAAGTTTGCCAGTGAGCATGAACAATAGCCTGATATACCCCTAAACCACACAATCCGAGGATAAACCCCATGACAACGGCGTACCAAGCCGCCAAGCGCCAGCGAGTGAGGTGAAAAAGCCTATTTTGGTTCATGATTGAGACGGTAGCCGATGCCATGTATAGTCTCAATTAAGCGATGGGGTACAATCCCCCGCTCAGAGCTAACGCTTTCTATTTGGCTTAGTTTACGTCTTAGTAACCGCATTTGAGCCGCTACTACATTGCTTAGGGGTTCATTGCTCATTTCCCAAAGCTGATTTTGGATTTGATCGCGGGTAACAATTCGATTGGGGTGCTTCATAAAGTATTCTAGTAGCTGAAATTCTTTGCTAGTTAAGGTAACAAATTGGCGATCGCCTGTGGGATTTTGAATATAAACAGTATAAGTAGCGTAGTCTAAAGTTAAATTCCCGATTTGTAATTGTTGGGGTTGAAAAGATGGCGATCGTCTTTGTAATGCTCGTAACCGCGCCAACAATTCCACCATCCCAAAAGGTTTGACTAAATAATCATCTGCTCCCGCGTCTAAACCTGCAACTTTATCCTCCATTCTGTCTTTAGCTGTCAACATCAAAACGGGGAGAGTTTGTTTGTGCGATCGCAGCTTTTTACACAATTCTAATCCTGACAACCCCGGTAGCAACCAGTCAAAGATCGCTAATGTATATTCTGTCCACTGGTTTTCTAAAAAATACCAAGCTTCATTACCGTCTAAAACCCAGTCAACGATATACTTTTCCTGGTTTAGGGTACGTTTGATTGCTGTACCCAAATCTGGCTCATCTTCGACTAAAAGAACTTTCATAAAAGTTTATTTTTGCTTTACTTCCCCAACTTTGAGCAGTAATTTGAGTTAGGAAAGTAAGAAGTCGCTAATTAATAAGTTTGAATCCGAGCGATACCAATTGGTACATCGGCGTTTATCCCCACACTTCGACTATAAACTGGGTAAAGCCAAGTATAACCCCGCAAAGAGCTTGTGCTTACACCTTTCATTGAGACTAACAAAGTTGTTCCCGTTGGTACAGGTTGGGTAAATGCGATCGCAATTCTGTTGTCATTTATAGAAATAGTAGCATCAACTTTGTTGCTTGATTGGTCGGTAATAGTAATTCGATTTCTAACATTAACTCCCTTTGGTACATCGATAAATAATTGTTCTAAATTGCTCCCTTGAACATGAACATCAAAATGATGTGTAGATTGCGATATTCGAGCGTTGTTAGGATGTGCGCCACTATGGACAAGATGGGGAGCCTTGGCATTGCGCAGAATGCCTCCCGCCAACGCCGGGAATGATGATGCTATTGCTAGAGTAATAGTAGTAGCATAAATCAGCTTTTTCATTATTAAATCTCTTTAATTGTGACTATTTTATAGATTTATTAAATATAGATAAATCTATAAGTTTATAGTTGCAGAGTTGAATGAAATTGCTATGAAAAAAATATTTATCAAATAAGATGTAATAACACAAAATAGTGTTGTTATATCTGTTTGAACATTTATGCTAATAGTTAAGTTAAGAAACCTTCTTCAAAAATTGCCTACAATAATATTTAACGCTTAAAGGTAAAGCGCCCGTTTACTTTTTCGCCATTAATATCAGAGAGAATAGCAACCTTGTATTCTCCAGATGTTTTTTCTGGGAGCAAAGCTGTGTAATGTTTTCCTTCAGTATCGTAAGTGAGTGGAAGTGTCTTTTGTGTGCCATCAGGCAACTGAACTTGAGCCGTTACTTTAGCATTAGCAACTGCTGCATGAGTATCCCCTTTTTGCAGATAAAAATCTAAATGATTTCCGTTATCTTCTTGCTCAGGTACAAATTCTAAATGATATGCCCCTACTTCTATTACTTGACCCTCTTTTTTAGATGCTTCTGCTTGACTTGACTCCATTTTCGGTGCAGCCGATGAAGCTGGGCTGACACTTGTCGAAGTATTATCTGGGTTTGCAGATTGATTGCTATTACTACAAGCTCCCAAAAATATTGAGCTAACAATACCTAAACTGATTCCTAAAGACTTGATAGATTTCATTTCTTTGACTCCTAATATAAACATTAATTAAATACTCAATTCTCCAACAACTTTTGCTGGCGCAACTACGGCCATTTTTCTAGGAACTATAAACCTCCCAAACTGAGAATATAAAGCTGGGATAACCAGCAGTGTTAACGCCGTGGAAGTAAACAATCCCCCCAATACCACCACTGCTAAGGGCTGCAAAATTTCTTTGCCAGCACCAGTACCGATCGCTAAAGGAACCATCCCCAAAGCCGAGGATAGAGCAGTCATCAAAATAGCAACTAGCCGCTCGGTAGAGCCTTCTACCAAAACTTTCTGTAAAGGCATACCAGTTGCTAGTTTAGTATTGTAGTTATCGACTAGCAGCAAGCCGTTACGAGTGGCAACACCAAACAAGGTAATGAATCCTACCATTGAAGCTACAGAAATAATACCGCCGCCCAAAGCCACAGAAATTATCCCCCCAACTAATGCTAGAGGCAGATTAATCATAATCATGATGGTTGCAGGGATAGACTTAACGGCGAAATAAATTAAAAGAGCGATCGCCACAAAAGCCAATCCACCCGAAAATAGTAATGTCTGCGCGGCGCGTTCTTGAGATTCAAATTGACCGCCATATTGGATATAGTACCCAGAAGGTAATGAGACTTTTTGCTTTACCTGGTTACGAATATCCTCGATTGCCGAACCCAAGTCGCGCCCATTCACATTAGCGGATACAACAATTAGGCGGGAAACGTTTTCACGATTGATTGTATTGGAACCCGTGCCATACTCAACTTTAGCAACTTGAGCTAGAGGAATTTTTTGACCGTTGGGCAAATCGACAAGCAAATTACTAATAGTGTCCAAATTGCTCCGGGCATTTTCTGGCAACCACACCACAAGATCGAATACTTGCTGTTGTTCTAAAACTTGGGATACTGTTCGCCCATTGAGAGCGGTTTCAATAGTTTCTGCCAAATCCCCGACGGCTAAACCATAACGGGCGGCGGCGGTGCGATCGAATTGGATTTGAATTTGTTTAATGGGAACTTGGGGTTCTAGTTGCAAATCTACAACGCCGGGAATACTGCTCATAGCTGCTTCTACCTGTTTACCCAAGGTGCGGAGTTGTTCTAAATCGGGGCCAAAAATTTTTACAGCGATCGCACTTCTTACCCCCGATAGCACTTCATCTAGTCGGTGGGAAATAAAGCCACCAATATTCGCCGCTACTCCTGGTAACTTATCAAACTCCTTTCGCAGCGTTTCTATACTTTTTTCTCGCTCTTTTATCCCTAAATCGCTTAATTCCACATCTAATTCGGCAAAATTAACGCCGCCAACATCGCTATCACCTGGGGCGCGCCCTGAGCGTAACTGCAAAGCTGTAAACCGTTTGTCATCTTTAAGGGCATCTTGAATCGCCAAACCCGCGCTATTTGTAGTATCTAGAGAAACGCCAGGATAAAGACTTGTGGCAATTACCAAGGATTTTTCTTGAAATTCGGGTAAAAATACTCGTCCCAAAGTGGGGAGAATAACCATGGATGCAACAAAACTTGCGATCGCAGCTATCAAAATAATCTGCGGGCGACGGATAGAAAAGGTTAAAGCTGGATGATACAGTCGATGAGTAAATCTTGCTACCCAAGTTTCATCGGATGGTAGAGGTCGATTTATGAGTAACAGCGCACACAAGGCGGGGGTCAAAGTTAGCGCCACTAAAGTTGAAGCCACAATCGACAACAGATAAGAAACACCCATGGGGGTAAAAATCCGCCCTTCCACACCAGAAAGCGCAAAAATTGGGGCAAAAACTACCGCAATAATTACAGTAGAAAATAGCACGCTAACCCGCACCTCCACAGAGCCGTTAAATACTACTTCCAAAGGTGGTACAGGTGTTCCTGCCTGTTGATTTTCCCGCAAGCGACGGTAGACATTTTCCATATCCACGATCGCATCATCTACCACCGAACCAATAGCAACGGCTAAACCCCCAAGAGTCATAGTGTTAATACCTTGCCCCGTCCAGCTTAAAATTGTCATGCCTACTAGCAAAGAGATCGGTAAAGCGCTTAGGCTAATGATGACTGTGCGCCAATTCATTAAAAACAGAATCAGGACAACCGAGACAATGATGATGCCATCGCGGAGGGATTCTTCAACGTTCTTGAGTGAAGCTTCAATAAAACTTTCTTGGCGAAAAGTTACGGCTACTTTTACATCTTTGGGCAATCCTGGTTTAATTTCCGCCATTGCTGCCTCAATTGCCCTAGTTACGGTGGGGGTATCCGCCGCAGGTTGTTTGTTGACTATGACAACAATTGCTGGTTTGCCATTTAAACTAGCATCACCGCGCTTGAGTTGCGCACCAATTTTGACCTCCGCTACCTGACCTAACAATACAGGTACGCCATTGCGGGCAGTTATTGCCGATTGCCGCAAATCCTCAATAGACGAAATTCGTCCCACCTCCCGAACTAACAATTCTTGGTCTGGACTAATCAAAAATCCCCCAGGAGCATTAACGTTTGCTTTTTGAGCAGCTTGGGTAACGTCACTCAAGGAAACATTAAACGCTTTTAGTTTTTCTGGCTCGACTAGCACCTGATACTGACGAATATCTCCGCCAAATATGACAATTTGAGTAACCCCAGGAACCGCCAACAACCGATTTTTGACTTGCCAATCGACAATTCGTCGTACCTCCATCAAGGGAGTAGTTTCCGAGGTAAAGGCGTATTTAATCGTTGCGCCCAAAGGAGAACTTGTCGGAGAAATTTGCGGAGGTTCAACACCAGATGGTAATTGGTTTTGAGCTTGTTGTAATCGCTCAGTTACTAGCTGACGAGCAAGAGTAATTTCTGTATTCCAGCCAAATATGACTTTAACTACAGAGATGCCCACCGCCGAAGACGATCGCACTGTTTCCACTCCAGGAGTACCATTAATAGCGCTTTCTATCGGACGAGTAACCAACGATTCTACTTCCTCTGGAGCTAAACCGGGGGCTTCGGTCTGAATTTCAACTTGCGGGGGGGCAAAGCTAGGAAAAACATCTAGAGGCATTTGCGTGACGACGTGAAAGCCCCAAAGACTAATTAAAATTGAGGCGATGACTACTAGCCACCGTTGGGCGATCGACCATTTAACAAGGGCATTAAGCATTGAACATAGTTTTAATTTCTTGACTTTTTAGAATATTTACTTCTGAATTTTGGCTTCAGACTCCTGATTTTTAAGCCAATCTGGAGATTCATTAGCTCGATCGCCATTGGCAGAGGTAAATCTTACGGGGGTAGGCGGTGTGGTACGACGACCTGCCCAGAAGGCTAGTGATGCGATCGCACCACCTAAGGAAATAACTAACCACCAAGGTATCGGAGCGGCGCTCAGGGTTGTATTAGTAGGCGCTACAGCTTCTTTATCCGCTACTTCCTGACCATCCCCCCGCAAAGATTGGGCATACAGTTGCGTTGCTCTTTGGGTAACAATGCGATCGCCATCAAATAAACCACTTTTAACTCCCACCATGTCCCCAGAAGTTTGACCTAGAGTTACTTCCGATGGTTGGTAAGCATTGCCATTTTGGACATAGACAAGTTTTTTGCCATTAGCCTCAACCACAGAGGAGTTGGGAATAGCTAAGGTGGCTGTTGATGTTTGGGTCAAGACTTCCAGTTGGGCAAACATTCCCGACTTAAGCCGACCATCAGAGTTATTTAGTTCCACTTGGACGGGGATAATTCGGGTTTCGCCTTCTACAATCGAACCAATACGGGTAATTCGTCCGCTAAAAGTGCGATCGCCTAAACTATCAACTTTTACATTTACCTTTTGACCTACAGCAATTTGGTTTAAATCTTTTTCATAGATATTCGCTGTCGCCAAAACTTGGCGATCGTTAACAATAGTCATTAGCTTACCCCCGGCATCTTGAAACGACTGTCCGAGGCTAACTTCGCGATCGCTAACGATACCAGAAATAGCCGCAGATACTACAACTAATCCCTTCGCATTGGCACGGTTTCCTAGCTGTGAGAGCCGCATTTGGTAAGCAGCATTACTTAGGCGGATGCGAGATTGTGCCACTTCTACCGACGATTGGGCGCGTTTTAGTTGGGCTTCGGCTTCCAACACTTCCCGGCGGCTATTTGCTTTAGATAGTTGCGCCTTACCTTCAGCTAAATGAGCTTGGGATTCGAGCATTTCCCGACGGGGGAGCGCTCCTACGTTAACTAAATCGCGATCGCGATCGTATTGTTCTTGAGCTACTTTAAGTTCGGTGCGAGTTTGTTCTATCTCAGCTACAGCTATTTGACGCTGACGTTGGAGATTTTGGACTGCTAATTGTAAATCGGCTTGCGCTTGCTGTAAATCGGCTTTGGCTTCGGCTTTTTTTTCCTGGGATTGTACGCGCAATTCTATTAATTCGGGACTGGATAAAACCGCAACGGGCTGACCTGTTTTGACGGCTGCGCCAGGTTCTACCAATAATTCAACAACTGTCCCCGGAATTGGTGCAGTAACTTCTACTTTTTTGCTAGGTAGAGTTTCAATCTGTCCGGTGGTTTTGATTCCTACCAATAGCATAGTTCGATTAACAGGTTCTACTTTGATTCCTAGGCGTTTGGCAGTTTGTGCGTCCACTTGAATAGATCCCGCCGCCTGCTTTGTTTCGCCCCCTCCTTGAAACTCATCTCCATGTCCGCCGTGAGCCAAAACCGCCGGATTACCCAAGAGAATTAAACTAAAGAATGCTCCAGAGATACTATACGGCGCAAGAATTCGCAAAAAATTAGAGCTAATTGTCATGGGCAAGCTTCTTGAGTACCGAGAGACAAGGTTACGTCAGCATTCCTAAGAAAGGCATTGTTATTTTTGAGCTTTCTTTAGGTGCTAATCATCAGCTTTTCATATAAAAATGAAATCCAAGTGAAATTGCGCGGTGCAAGACAAAACTACCGTCAGGCTATTAGCAAGCGTGTACCCATATAAAACTTACAATGCTGTAACTAACTTAAAAATTTCTATAAAATAAACTCGCAAGCGCGATTTTTAAAATGCTCGTGACAGCTTTCGAGAGACGTTTCAAAACTTGAAAAGTTAAATATTTCAATTCTGTTAATTTGTTGATACACTTCCTCTGGTGGAAATAATCGCTAAGGGTTCGGGATCGTAATTATTTAACCGCCGATCTATTTGCGATCGCACAAGTTCTGCTAACTTAGCGTACCATTGTGGAAACCTCCGACTATCGCCTATCAAGGGTTCTAGCAATGGTAGTTTTAAAATATTAGCTTCGCTAACATAAATTAGGGCAAATTCTGGAGCTTCTTCTTCCCACAAGGGAGTCAGCGCCACAAAGCCGCGTCGGCTTTGTAGTCGCTTTTTGTGGGGAGGTTTTTTTAGTTCTAGGGGATGATTTAGAGTTGTGAGTTACTTGGGAATACGCCTTTACAGGTCAAGTTTTAGGGGATGATTTTACAACGGTCGTTTCGCTAGTGACAGCGATCATTAGCTCAGCAACCAGTTCAGAGTCAAAAAATTAGCTCCATCATTAGGAAAGTCCGCCTTCTTCCATCAAAAGCAACCGCTATTGTTACATAAAAAACTTTACAGGCATTTTCTTAAAGTCTTCTTATCTATTTAGTCAACATATTCTTAACTTATTGCCAGTAAGTTGTAGCTATTAGCTAAATTACGCAAACAATTTAATTCTGTGAAATGAAAGTAAAAAATATTACATCTTCCTCAATAAGTAAGTACCTATCTATCAGCATGACTAATAGTTTGTTCTTGGTGGCGACAGTTACCATCTGTTCTTCAATTACCGACTCTTTACCAGTTATCGCTGCTGACTTAGTTGGTCGTGCTGTCTTGCCTGCTGATACGTTCATTACTGACATAACCTCCGGTCAATTTATTACTTCTGCTAACGGACGAACACCTCCTTTCATAAATCAGCAACCTGTGCAAGGTTTTTCGGCAGTTCTAAGTAATGGTGATGGTAGCTACCTAGTGATGTCTGACAATGGGTTTGGGGCAAAGACAAACTCGTCTGATGCCCTGCTTCGCTTTTACAATGTTACCCCTGATTTTAAAACGGCAACTGGAGGGTCAGGCAACGTTACACTCAACTCCTTTGTTACTCTCCGCGACCCAGACAATAAAATCAACTTCCCAATCGTTGCGTCGCAAACTAATTATCCGAACGGTGAAAATAATATCCCCGTTGACCCAGCAATCCAGAGTAATCGCTTGCTCACAGGAGCAGACTTCGACATCGAATCTTTCCGCCAGGTTTCAGACGGGACATTTTGGTTTGGAGATCAGTTTGGCCCATTTCTATTACATACAGATGCTACTGGGAAGGTGCTAGAATCACCCGTTCCCCTGCCTGGTGTCCAGTCGCCACAGAACCCATTTCTTGAGAGCGGTACGGCGGCAAATTTACCAAGTAGTCGTGGTTTTGAAGGTATGGCTCTTAATGCCTCTGCTACCAAACTCTATCCACTTCTGGAGGGAGCGCTTACTACCGAACCAAACCAACGTCGGCTGATTATTAATGAATTTGATCTTGCTAGTAAGTCATACACCGATAAGCAGTTTTTTTACCAGATGGAGGCAACGGCTGGTAGTGGTCAAGCTATTGGCGATTTCACTGCTGTAGATGACAACAAATATTTAGTAATTGAGCGTGACAGTAATCAAGGTGCGGAGGCAGCATTTAAGAAAATTTTTCTCGTAGATTTTACCCAAATTGATAGTAAGGGAAATCTGATTAAGCGAGAGTTAGTAGACTTGCTAAATATTGCCGATCCGAATAATCTTGCAGGTGCAAATGAGCCATTCAGGTTTCCTTTTGTCACTATCGAGTCTGTTCTTCCTATTGATGACCAGACATTGTTAATCATCAATGACAATAATTATCCCTTCAGCACGGGTCGAACCCCTGGAGTGCCAGATGACAATGAGTTTATTCAGGTTCGTTTAGAGCAACCGCTTAGTCTTACCCCTGTACCGGAACCATCGTCATTATTAGGAGCGATCGCTTTTGGTATTTTAGGTATGGGATTTGCGCTCAAACGCAAACTAGAAAAACTGAAACCGTTTTAATGTTCTTTTGAAAGCTAATGGCGGTGATTTGCCCCATCGCCCATGGCATTTTATAAATTGCTACAAGTTGGGGTTATCAATTTAGCAGCAAGTAACAGATCTAAAACATTACCCAATACAGCACCGCAAACCATCAGATAGGATGAAATTATGAACATGAGGCGGAAGGGACAGGTTTTAGGAGTTTCCGAGGGAGCCGTAAAAGAGCGGATTTTATTCATCAACTGAATCTTCCGAGTGGTTGCATAGAAAAAATCTTTACCAATCAGGTTTTCTAACCTCAATAATTTTTTGCAACCCAACCCTTTCTTAGCATTACCTTATTTTTAAAAGTTTGAGTAGAGTTGCAGTTAGAACACTTCATTAATTCTATTTAACATTATGCTTGCAGCAACACAGCCATAAAAAGCAATAATCAAGACTTAACCTAGATGTAAAGCAGCATTAAAGTTACACTGCTAAACTCCCTGGTGATTCATCAAGGAGGATTGTATGCAGAAATTTGACTTTGAGCGTTTGCTATCAAGTCGGGTAAAAAGGCGACAAGTATTAATTGGAACGGGTGCTTTAACAGGTTTAGCGATCGCAAGTCAATGGTCTAACAAAGTTATTGCCCAACCTCGATTCTCAGCTTATCCCTTTAGTTTAGGAGTTGCTTCCGGTGAACCACTAGCAAATGGTGTAGTCTTGTGGACGCGACTAGCACCAGATCCGCTTAATGGTGGCGGAATGCCAGGGCAAAATGTGCCAGTGCAATGGCAAGTTTCTGATGACGAGAACATGAGACGGATAATCCGCAGTGGCACAGAAATCGCTACCCCACAATTAGGGCATTCTGTTCACGTAGAAGTAGAAGGGTTAAGACCTGCTCAGTGGTATTGGTATCAGTTTAGAGTAGGCGATGAAGTAAGTCCGATTGGGCGTACTCGTACTGCTCCGGGTTTTGGCTATCGTATAGATCGGTTTCGCTTTGCCTTTGCTTCTTGCCAGAACTGGCAAAGCGGCTACTACACGGCATATAAGTACATGGCTCAAGAAGACCTTGATCTTGTTGTTCACTTAGGAGATTATATTTACGAGGGCGCTCCCACTCCAAGTGCTGTCCGGCAACATGATGGTAACGGAGAACCAACAACGGTGGAGGGGTACCGTAACCGCTATGCCTTGTATAAATCTGACCAAAACCTCCAAGCCGCACACGCTGCCTTTCCTTGGATTACAACTTGGGACGACCACGAAGTTGATAATAACTACGCTGGCGATGTGCCTCAAGATCCAGCCCTACAATCGCGTGAGGCATTCTTAGCTCGTCGGGCGGCGGCTTACCAGGTGTACTACGAACACTTGCCCCTGCGACGGTTCTCTCTGCCTACAGGGGCAGATATGCAGTTATACCGACGTTTGACCTTTGGCAACCTAGCCGAGTTCAATGTGCTAGACACTCGTCAATACCGCAGCGATCAAGCTTGTGGCGACGGAACTAGGATTAATTGTACTGAAGCTCTAGAGTCATCGCGGACGATAACAGGTCAAAAGCAAGAGCAATGGTTGTTTCAAGGGTTAGCTAAATCTCAAGCTCGTTGGAATATTCTGGCTCAACAAGTATTCATGGCACAGAGGGATTTTGAGCCGGGAGCAGAAGTTCGCCTAAGTATGGATGCTTGGGACGGTTATGCAGCCTCACGCGATCGCCTTTTCCAATTTTTGCAGCAAAGTCAGCCTGCAAACCCTGTAGTATTAACAGGCGATGTTCATGCTAATTGGGTAGCTGACCTCAAAGCTGATTTCAACAACCCAACATCAAAAACTATCGGCACAGAGTTTGTTGGGACTTCAATTAGTACGGGTGGAGATGGGTCAGATACTAACGCAAACACTGAAGCAATCCTAGCAGAAAACACCCACATCAAGTTCTTTAACAATCAGCGCGGTTATGTGCGCTGCGAACTTACACCCCAGCGTTGGCAGAGCGACTACCGTACTGTGGCGGCGGTTACTACATTAGATGCTCCGATTACAACTAGGGCTTCATTTGTTGTTGAGAACGGACGACCAGGCGCTCAACGTCTTTAGGTAACATGGTTCAAGAGAAAACAAATTTCAGATGAAAAAGCGGCGTTGCTAAAACTGTGATGATTTTCCGGTAGTTGTCTATAAAAAAATCAAAGTTTCAAATGGAATTAGCAACGCCTGATTTCCTTGTATACAAAGCTATATCTCATGACAAAAATCACTGAGAGGTTACTCGATACACATAGCTGTAGCCACCCACAATACTAAACCCTTGGAACCACAATCAGGATCTTGCACAAGTTTTGGTGAAACCGAAAAAAGCGATGCCCTATTTGCGGCGGCTATGCGATTGCACAATTGTTGCTCTGCTCAGTCACAGGTTGAGGGCTTCGGAATTATCAGTGCTTAACATCATGTGGGCAGAAAAAAGAAGCTATCTTGCCCCTAGTGGCAGCTATGCTACACCTAACCGCAAAATATAACTAAGCTCTTTTTCTCCAAGGACCCCAAATAGCAAAAGTAATTCCAGGAGTTTGAATGTTGACGAACATTGTCTGGCCATCGGGTGAAAAGCAGACACCAGCAAACTCAGAATCATTCAATGAATTGCGAGCAAACTGATAGAGTTGTCCTCTGGAATTAACGCCAACAACATAATCTGTACCAGCCCCATCCTCGCAAAGAAATAGATCGCCGAAAGGAGACAAAATGATGTTATCGGGGCTTTCTAGTACACTTGCATCGTTTGGCTCAACAAATAGCTCGATAGTACCGCCATCTTGAGGATATCTACTAGGAATGTAGCGCCACACTTGACCCTTACCAGCCGCACCGCCATCAGTGCAGGCAAAGTACACATCGTCATTACCATAGGTAGCACCTTCTCCACGAGTAAATTGAGCGGCTCCCTTAGCAAATCCTTCAACTCTTACGGTATCGAGTACAGGATTTACATCGTCAATCCGTACCCACTCTACATCCATGCGATCGCCTATAGTGAAACCTGTCTTAGTAATGGCTTGAGGTTTATTTTTAATTTTTAAAGCCTCTAAAACTCCTCCCGCTTGCAAGACTCCTGGTTGATTGGGGATAAAGCGATAAAACAGGCCATCACGTCTATCCTCTGTCTGATATACAATTCCAGTTCGAGGATCTACAGCAATAGCTTCGTGATTAAAACGACCCATGCTTACAAGTGGTATGGGGTCTACAAGTTCAGTAGCGCTGGATGGAACCTCAAAATTATAGCCGTGATACTTAGAAACATTGTTTGTACCGTCTGGTGTATTGGTATCTGGAGTAGAAGTATTTTCTTCACTGCTAATCCATGAACCCCAAGGAGTTGCGCCGCCAGCACAATTACGATAAGTACCTGCAAGGGAAGCATAGTCTCGAATTAGCTTCCGATTTGCTCCCACAATTAAAGTAGTCGTACCGCCACGAGCGAGAGGATCATATTTCTTCTTGTCTGGTGCTATAACTTTTGTGCTAGAACTTGGGCTAAGTTCATGATTGCGAACCAAAATAGTAGTTCCTCCAGCTCCAGGAAAGGCACCCATACCATCATGAGCACCTGGGACAGGAATATTGTCGCTCATCATGTCACCAGTCCTAGAAAAGGCTCGATATTGGAATCCTTTAGGTAAATCTAATAACCCATTAGGATCGGCTTGAAGCGGGCCGTAGCCTTGTCCAACTATTGGTCTACCTCCAGCTTCTCTAGCATAGAGAGCTTTTAAGGGGTCAGCAAGAACGGCATAAGAAGCACCGACACTTGCTAGGGCAAAGAATTTGCGACGCGATACAGTCATATTATTTTGCGACTTTTTCTATACACATCAACACTTTAATAGATCTTGATCATGCTTAAGCAAAGGTAAGATTAATCTATAGTTATGAGTACATGATGCGATCGCAAACATTAGGGTTGTGTTGCAAAAAATAGTAAGCTAATATAACTCCGCTCTCCTACCGGCAGGTAGCAAAGATGGTAAATGACAGAGGAATGGAAGTCAGCATGATCGACAATTTTCCGGTGGGTACAGCAGTATGGACCAGAACTGGACAAGTGCTGCCGACCCCACTTGCGGACCACAAATGATTCATGGCGCGTGGACGAAACCTATGTAAAAGTCAAAGGGAAATGGAAATATTTTTATCGGGCAGTGGACTCAGCTTGGAACACGCTGGACTTCCTCCTAACAGCCAAGCGGGATGCCCAAGCCGCCAAGCAATTTTTTCGTAAAGCGCTCAAAGCATCCCACAACCAGAAACCGCGCGTCATCACTGTGGATAAAAATGCCGCTTATCCGAAAGCTATAGATGAACTTAAAATCAAGAAAGAGTTGCCACAGATAGTGGAAGTACGACAGAAAAAGTATCTAAACAATATAGTTGAGCAAGACCATCGAGGCATCAAACAATTAGTCAAACCTGGAATGGGATTTGGCTTATTCAACACGGCACGACGAACAATAAAAGGATACGAAATTATGAACATGATCACAAAAGGACAAATTCAAGCAGTTGCTAAAGGCGCGGTTATTGACCGAGTTAAATTTATAGCTGAAATCTTTGGAGTGGCTGCATAGCTTACTTCCTTTTTCAAGGAGTTTTCTATCCTTAACAAGTTTTTGCAACACAACCGTAAATCACCCGTTCTGCAAATGACAGAACATTCAGCTTGAAATATTTAGACGAGCCTAACTTAATAAAAGTGACGTTTAACATTCAATACTTACAGTTCAAAAATAACACATGATTTATAATATTATCAATTAATACCAAAGTATTCATCCTATCTAAGTGTTTTGGACTATCTCTGTATAAAGGTTATCAAAAGTATTATTTGCTCTCTTTGCATCATGAATGTTTGCCTGAGCAATTGCTCCAGTACTAAGCTGCTCATAGCTTTCAGGAGCATCAAGTATTTTAATAATAAATTCTAATACTTGATTAACTAAATTATCATATGTATTGTCAATAATAGACCAATAATTGCTTACTTTTCTGTCGGCTAAATTAATCCAGTTTTTAAATTCATTTAATTCTAAATCAATAACTAATCCATTATTACTATTAACAAACTCTGGTAAGGCGCAAACATTAGTTGCTATTGCAGGTGTTCCGACTGAGAATCCTTCTAAAATGCTATATCCATAGGTATCATCCAACGTACACATAACTTGTAAATGACTTTTGGCAAACAAGTTAATAACTTGTTCATTAGGCAATTTCTTATAAAGAACAACATTATCTAAGTTGATCAGAGTTAAATCTCTTGCATACCTGGAAGTGTCCAAACAATCAGTATATACTGAGGGACCATAGTTCATTCCAGATATTAAATTTACTTTAAGTGGTAATTTCATCTTCTTCGCCTTTTCTGCCACTCTTAAAGCTACAATTCCCCCTTTCCTAGCGAAGTCGTTTCCTACAAATATTATTTCTAATGTTTCTCCTTTTAAATATTTTTTAGGTGTGGATGTTCTGACAGGAAAACTTGGATGTATAACTTGTAGTTTATCAATGATTGCTTTGATGCTTGTCCAGCTTTCATTCATTTTTATAAACGTTTGTTTGGCATAGTTGGACATTGCTATAACTTGGCGACAGTTATCCAAAAGCAATCTATTTTTAATTATTGAACTTAGCGTATCTCCATAAAACCCGATTGTGCGTGGTAATCTTGACTCAAAAGTTACAATCCAAGGCTTTTCTGTATAAGGTATTGCATTAAATGAATGAATTAAATCATAGTTAGTTGATAAAGATGTAAATAAATAAGCTCCTTCTAAAGGACGCCACATTTTTTGTAGAATCCGTTCAGAATTATATAAATGGCGTTTATCTTTATAACGCAAAATTTCATGATTAGAATTACGAGGCGAATTAGGAGTGATAATGTGATTACCTCCTGTCAAAATAACTGTAGACATAAATAATTTTTCAGTAGTTTAATGATTTTGTAGACTAAAAGATTATCGTTAAGGCTGACTTCCATTCCTCTCTCATTTACCATCTCTGCTACCTGGCGGTAGGAGAGCGGATAGGTCAAGTACCAGCGCACGCAGAGTAGGATGATATTGGCTTCATAATGTCGCCACTTGAAGAGGTTGGACTGGGACATGGAGAGGGGTGAGACCAGAACACAAGCCTCTCAGCTTATCACCTCCCTTAATTTTTACAACAGAACCCGTACAGGAGCGTTGTCAGTTGTCAACAGCACGGGCGATCGCATTCCATGCCAATTTTCGCTTTAATTGAGCATCAAGCGGCAAAGGACGCACTAGGGCGTGGTCTTTACGGGATTTGTAACTTGAAAGCCAAGTATAGCGATCGCTCAATCCCCATGTCAACACTGCAATTACTGCTGGTTCGTCTAGCACTACAGCAAGATAATCCTCGTACATTCCAGCGACGATGCGATCGCGCGTGTCAATATCTTTGGGCAGCTTTTGATCTGTAACGTCCATTTCCGTAATCATGATTTTTAGACCGAGACTTGCAACATTCTGCATAAAATCCCTCAACTTTTTAGCATTGAAGCGGGTTTCATCTCCCCGCAAATGAGATTGCATTCCCAGTGCATGGATCGGAGTTCCGCGTGACTTCAGACGTTCAAGCAATTTAAGTACAGCAGTTCTTCTTGCTTCCTCTTCGCTAGTGTCATACTCTAAGCGATGGTCGTTATATACCAATAGCGCCTGCGGGTCTGCCTCGTGGGCAGCACGAAAGGCAATTTCAATGTAATCTGATCCTATAAACTGCAACCAGGGCCACTGGCGCAAACCATCCGAGCGTCCATCCGCAGGGTCGATGGCTTCATTTACTACATCCCAAGAATGAATCTGCCCAGCATAGTGTCCAACGACGGTGGTAATGTGTTTTTGCAGCATCTGCTTGGCATTTCTGCTATCAACAACAGATGCAAACCATTCCGGCATCCCCTCGTGCCAAACGAGAGTATGTCCGCGTAAAAGTATGTTGTGAGAGCGGGCAAACTTAGCCAGCCAATCGCCAGAAGCAAAGTCGAATTGATCGGGAGTAGGGCGCAGGGCTTTCCACTTCAACTCATTTTCTGGCACAAGGATGGCACACTCTTGCACAAAACGGTCTGCAAAAGTTAGGTCTGAGGCAAGACTTCGCTGTGAAACTGCTGCTCCATAGAGCAATCCTTTGGTTGCAAAGCGATCGCGCAAGGGGGTAGTTCCAACTACTGCATAATCTCTATTTGCATAATTAGCTGCTTGACTTGGTTGATTCAAGTCTTTGATTTTGCTTGCCAAGATGAAAGCACCGATACCTAATACAAAGGTGCGCCGTCTAATCAATTTGCGATTTTTAATCATAACTTGGCTGTAAGTATTTTAGAATACCTTGTTTGAGAACGCGATATAAAAATAGTGGGTTGCCAAGAATATAGCGTTGCCATAGGCGCTGCGGCTCAATGAACAACCGCGATAACCATTCAAGTCCACGATCGGTCATCCAGCGCGGTCCTCGGTACACAGTATCTGTATAAAAATCTAGACACGCTCCTATTGGCAGCAATACGCCAGCCTCTATTTGATCTATGTTGTCTAAAATCCAACGTTCTTGTAAGGGCATCCCAAAACCTACATATAAAATTCCCGGCTTAAAGCTATTAATTTTTTCAATCACCGCATTGTTTTCTTCCCCAGATTTTTCAAAATGACCGTGATGCCCTTGAATTTGCAAGTTAGGTGCGATCGCTTTAAATTTGGCGATCGCTTTTTCTGTTACACCTGGTTTACCTGCCAATAAAAATATTGATATGTTTTGCTGTTCGCAAGCCAATATCAAATCTTCTATAAAGTCTGGAGGTGTCATGCGATGCTCAGAAGTCAGAGCATAGCCAAATAGTTTAGCTCCTAACAAAACCCCAAAACCATCGCAAAAAACCAAATTCGCTTTATTCAAAAAATCTTGATACCAAGGTAGTTCCCAGGCTAGGTTCATTGCCTTAATATTTACATTACCTACTATTGCTTTACCCCCAATTTTTGCTGCTTCTACTATGTACTCTATTAATTGCTGTACATCTACTTTATGAAATCTAGTTTTAAGTAAAACTATTTCTTCAAAAACTTTCACTATCATCACCTCACTGAGTTAAATTTGGACAAACATTTTCAATTTTTTCAGACCATAAACTACTGCAATTAGCAGCAAATAATTTAGGGTTTTCTCCATTTACAGCAACATCTTTATTTCCTAGCTCATAAGTCAAGCGATCAAAAAAGTCTTGGGGAGAAGATAGCAAAGCTCCAACACCATACTTAATTGCTCCTGCATAAGCCTTTTTGCCCATATGAATATTTGTCATTCGCATATTTGTTCTAAAGTTTAGTTTTTTGCTATCAAGTAGCATAATTAGCTGCTTTTTTACCGCTTCATAGGGTAAGGGGTTGAGATGCCACAAGTGCGAAAGCAGTAAATATTGCACGTACAATGTATTAGTTGATTGCCCTTGCAGATTGCTACTACTTACACTATTTATATTCAAGCGAAATCCAACTGTTTCTTCAGGTATCATTCTAATTTCATGCCACAAAGCCATGCGCCACCACAAATCGATATCTTCAATATGCAAATTAAAGCGATATCCACCTAAGTCTTTTGTTTTGGCAACATTTAGAGTTACAGTTGGATGACAAATTGCTAATAAATATCCGGCTTTTGTCAAGTTACTAAGAATATCAGGGGACGCTTTAGTAGTTCTAAAAGTTCCAAAGCTTTCAGTATTTTGATAATACTTAGCGCAGGAATAAAACATTCCTGAGTCTGGATATTTGTTTACATATTCTCTAACAAGCTCGATCCGATTTGGATAAGCTATATCATCAGCATCATGGCGAATTAACCAGGGAGTTTCCACCTCTGCAAGCATTCTATTTAAAGTATTAGTTAATCCAGTATTCGGCTGAGAAATTACTTTAAAACGGGAATCTTGAATGGACATTAAATAATCCAAACTGTCATCTGTCGAACCGTCATCAATTGCTAATACTTGAAAATCAGCACAAGTCTGTTGCAGAAGACTATCAATAGTTTCTGGCAGAAATGGCATCGCGTTATGAACAGGTAATCCAACCGTTACCAATGACACTATCTTTTCCTAACCTTTTTTAATATGTAAAAGCTGTTGTTTTTGGCTTTAGTCATGCACTTTTTACTCTTGGAGATTGTTTGCTCAGTAAAGCTCGAAAAGAGCGGCGAGTTTCTTGAGGAATTAGCCATAAGCCCAAGTAAAGGAGAAAATCAATAAGTTGAGGTTTGCCAAACTTCATTGCTTCTGACAACAGAGGCAAAAACTCTCTCCATTCACCTTCTTGCGATGCTTGCGCGCCAACTTCCACCATAATGAAGGCTGCATAGGCGCGTGGTGTAACTAGATGTTTGTTTTCATGGAGCCAAGCAAGGGAATTACGCCAATTGCTAGTTCCACTGATAGTTTTACGTTTTTCATCTACATACCAAATAGCTAAGGGTTCAGGTACAAATTCAATTCCCACACCTGCCAAATTATTCACGCGCAACAACCAATCCCAGTCTTGATGTCTCTGCAAATCTGTTCTAAAAGGAACTTTTTGGAGTAATTTCTTTTTTGTTAGAAGTACAGAAGTCTGGATTAATCCTTCCCCTTGAAATAACGAATTACGTGCCAAAAGGTATTCGCTAATTGGCTCCGACAGCGATAAAAATCTGGTTGGACGAATGTAGTCGCCTTTTGGAGAACGAGCGGTCAAACGACTAGCAACAATAGGAAACTCATGCTGGGAACGGATAGCAACTTCGATTTGCCGCTCTAACTTTTGTGGCAACCATTCATCGTCGTCATCGAGAAAAGCAATCCATTCTCCTGCTGCTTCAGATACTCCAGCATTTCGAGCAGCAGCAGCACCTCCTGTAATCGGCAGTTCAATAAATTTCAATCGAGGGTCGTCTATTTCTGTCAGGACTGCACGGGTAGCAGCATCTGAGCCATCAATCATGACGATGACTTCTATCTGCTGAAAAGTTTGTGCGATCACACTTTTGACGGCTCGTTCAACCATTAGCGGTCGATTGCGTGTGGGTATAACGGTACTAATAATGGGTTTCATTTCAATTACCTCCTAATGATTTACTTGATGTCTGCAACAAATTTGTAGGCACGGACAGTCTGCTGCGCCAATCCCTTCCAGTCAAGAGATTGGAGTGGAGCCTGCGGAGGACGTGGAGTATTTAATGCCCACTGCATAGCGTCTTCAATATGGCCTGTATTAATTTCTCCTGTGTACGCGCGTACCCAATCTTCACCTACCTGGGCTTGAAGTTCGCCCAGCGTGCCGCGTAGAGGAACCAAAATAGGGCAATTAAAAGAAAGCGCTAACAAGGCACTACCAGAGTTTAAAATCTCGCGGTACGGCAAAACTACCAGGTCGGCAGCGCGAAAATACACTTGTGCCTTGCCTTGAGGGATAAAATCTAAGTAGGTTAGTACTCGATTGTCTGAGCCAGCTTCATTCGCGATCGCTTCTGTTAAGGCGGGAAATCCGGGGCGACCCGCGATGCAAAGGATTGCCTCTGGATCTACAAGCTGCCGGAAAGCTTTGACTAGCTGAGGTACGTTTTTGTAAGATCTAATCCTGCCAAAAAATAGCACTACTTTCGCTGATATGGAAATCCCTAACTCCGCACGGGCTGCTTCTGGGCTGATGTCATCTTCATACTCGCCGCGATAATGACCGTGAGGAATGACAAAACCAGGCAGATTTTTTAGCGCGGGAAAACGCTGCTGGGCTGCCTCCATACCTGCGTTGCTAAGACTGATATAGCCATCTAGCCGCTGGATAAAAGCCTTCCAGAACCAAGCCTCTAGCTGGGGATAAAACTGCTCGTGAGCCGCAAGATTGTGAACAGTCCATATAGTCTTAGTACCACGCGATCGCGCCCAATCAAGTTGAAGTAGTAGAGCTTGAGCTTTAATAAGTGCCTTGAGGAAGTTTCGATTATTTAGTGGCATTTCTGGCCAGTGCAAATGCCAGATTTTATGATTGTTAGCGATCGCTTGTTTCAAAGAAAACTCATCCACGCAAACCCCTAAGTCTTTCATGTATGTATATAGCAGCCAGTTATACGGATTTTCCTTACGGCTGTTAAAAGCAGGTAGAGCTAAAATGTGCATTACACTATCCTTTTTTGTACTCTCGGTGTTATTTTGTTAATTGATTTTTTCTTGACTTTCTGCTGCAAAAACGCCTTAGCGCCTGCCAGATTTTCACAGTCTTTGTACATAGAAAGAGTTATTGATACGTACAGTATCCAGAGAAGATTTTGACGTAATAGCGAACTTTCAGTAAGATTTGCTAATAATAAAAATGTTAAATATGCTAGAGGCCAAAGCCCTTCTGATGTATGATTCTGGCGTAACCAAGCAACCGATCTCAAGCAGGTTACTATAAAACTAAATGCAAAAATAGATAATCCTAATAAACCTAAATCGAGCCATAGATCGAGAAAACCATTATGAGAATGTGGAGGTTGCCACAGTACCGCATTCCAAACATCAACCGATTCACCATTTAAGCCCAGCCAAAAACCTCCATATCCATAGCCTAGCCAAGGACGTTCCCCAATTTTTTCTAGTACAGCCATCCAAAGATCCGTCCGACCAGTGAGGGTCAAGTCTCGCCCAAAAACTGCCAAAATATCCTCAGCAGCATCCACTAATAACATTGAGAAACCTCCACTTACCAAGATGGCAGAGATAAAAAAGGGTACAGCTAGGGTGTAATTCCAGCGCAAAGCTCTGTACAAAGGTAACAAAGCTAAAACGGTCATAAAGATAATTAGGGCTGATTTTGAAGTCGATCCCACAATCAGGATAATGGAAAGGACATAGCAACCCCATATCAACCAACGATGTCTGCGTTTACTAGGGGTAAAGAGGAAAAAGGCGATGGTACTGAGAAGCATAATCCGAGCCAGGACATTTTTATGACCGTAAACGCCTTGCCATGTTCCCGCGTGAGCTATTTGTTGGCTGCTGAGACTGCCCATACCCATAACTCCATAGCTGGGCAATACTATGATGAATGCCAGACTGAGCGCGGCTCCTATGCCGAATACCCAGGTCAACAGATGCAACTGTTCTTTCAAGCTATAGCGCGCTGCAAAGTACACTCCGAACGAAGTAATCCGTACCAGATTAATACTGTTAGCGAGGGTACGTGACGGTACGTCAGACCAGAATGTTGAGAATAGAGCGATCGCCACTATTATCCATAAGAGCTTTTCCCTCAACGCAGTCTGCATGACTCTTTTGTAATCCGCCACAATTAGCAGTCCAGTTATGGCTTGAATGCCGTACATCAATACTTTACTGGTGGTGTCGCTTTGACTGGCATCGGGCGCTGTGCCTCCATTTAGCAAGACTGTTATCGCCCCAGTGAAGAACAGTAGGGAAAAAACAACAAATCCTTTTTCGAGTAGTATACCCACAGCTTTAGCACTTCTCCACGGTTGTGTTTCTTTCCCAAGACAAGCTTGCGATCGCCAAAACTCTTTTGAATTTATTGCCAACCCAATCCAAACTTGCAGGACGCAATTGAGGTACAAATAACCAATCAATAGCTGGCTTTACTATAGGTAGAGGCATTAGCCCAACCCAGAAAAACCAAGTAGTAAACAAGATCTGCTTTTGCCAATTTAATTTTGAATACCGCCAAACTGCCCATACCCCTCTATAAGCTAAGACAATAGATGAATCAAAAGTCACGGGATGATTTTCACGATTGAGGCGTAGAGAAGCTATTCTAGTTTTCAAATGCAAATAGTCGTGATAGCTTAGGTTGTCAGGTATTTTGCATCCTAATTCGCTAAATTTATCTGCTAAAAGTTCATATCTATACAAGTCATGCTGCACGAACTTAGCAAGTTTCGCAACTTCAACTTTTTGACTTAAAGCCCACAAATTATCGCCATGAATGCGGTAAGCTCCAAGGCTTCGATCTATAGAGACTATTTGCCCGTCGAAAGGAACTAGAGTAACCAAATAACTGTCAGCAGAGATCCGAAACTTGGTTTCTGGGATGGGAAAGATCTTGTTTAATCCAGATCTATTGAAACTGTTACCACTGGTAACTGGGGTTTCGTAACGTCCCTTTTCCAGCAAAATTGGTAATACGTCTCCACAATCTAAGCGTCTTTCTGGTGGTGGATAAATTCCTAGGAAATTTCCTTCAGTGTCAACTATATCTAGGTAATATTGCACCTTAGCTATTCCTGGTTTCCATGCTGAAACTATGCACTCAATAGTGTCAGAAAATAAATAATCATCCGCATCTAAAAAGTTAACAATTTCTCCCTGACTAACTGCAAACCCTGCATTAAAAGCTGAGGCTTGTCCGCCATTTTCCTTCAACACTGGGATAATTTTGTCTCCGTAACTAGCGATAATTTCCCGTGAATTGTCAGTAGAACCGTCATCTACGGCAATTACCTCAACATGGGAGTAAGTTTGATTCAATGCACTGTCAATAGCCTGACGTAAAAAACGACCGTAGTTGTAGTTGTTGACTATGATGCTTACTAGCAGATTATTCCTGGTATGCCCTCGGCAATTTGTAGGCTCAAATTGTATTATCTGCTGCGAATCTGCAAGTTTATTGTCTGTAGGGGAAATGAATTTCATGCTTTCTCCTCAGAACTTTGAGTTTGTTGTCGGTAAATAAACGCTACTACTAGCCACAGGCTTATGACTAAAAAGGTATCTGAAGCCAAACTAGACCAGGCGGCTCCCCGCCACGAGTACAAAGGAATTAGCCACAGGTTGACCAAGATGTTGAAGGCAGCCACGATCACTTGTACGGCACTACGGAGTCCCTGAAATCCTGCTCCTGTCAGGGTATCGGCAGCAAAATAATGCAGAGCTTTGAGTAAGGGTAACGGTGCTAACCACTGCAAGGCTTGTCCTGCCTCCTGGTACTCGTTACCTAATATGTAAGGCACGACTGGAGCTAAGAAGAATAAAGCAATGCCCACGCCCACACCATATAGTCCGGCAAGAGGTAATAGGCGCTTGGAAAAATCCATCGTCCCAGTGATGCCCGTTGCTCCATGCTGAAAGAACTTCGCATAGGCCGCAGCTAAAAGACTCCGCACGGGGACAAAAGCCACATCAATCAAACGGTATGCAGAGGCATAGATGCCTGTAGCTTGCAACGATGCCAGCCGTGCCAGCATTGTTTTGTCTATATCGTTATATACAGTTTGGGCAGATAAACCGATTGAGAAGTAGAAACCTTCAGCAATCTCTAGCTTAATTCGCGATAGCGCCAATTTGGGCTTGCCTAACAAGCGATGCACCATGAGAAGCGCTATTAAAGCAGAAACAGCCGTGCTAATTAGATACAAAAAAGTCCATGTCTGTGCCTGAGGATGGGTAAACAAGCTCATCAAAGTAAAGGCTGCTATTAATCTTGTCACCTGTGGCAAAATGTTGAGTTGAGCCGTCTTACTCAGCCAGAGAACAGCCTGAAATGCTTGCCCAGCAACATCTAAAACTCTGGCAAAAATTAAGTCAGTTAGACAAACTAAAACTATCAGCGATAGGGGAATTGTTTTGGGTAAAAGGGCTGGGGCAATTAGTAGCACCAAAGCAAATAACCCAAAACCAGAAACAACAATCATCAATAGAGCATTGCCCCAATACTCCGCAAATGAACCTCTGTTTCTAGACACATTTTTAATCAGCAGATTTCCACTGCCTAGACTCGCAAAAGGAGCCAAAATTGCGACCAGCGATGTTGCACCCACAAAAGCTCCATACTGCTCAGGCCCAAGAACTCTAGCAATAATCACAAAGTAGCCAGCTTGCAGAACTATACGCAAACCTTGAGCAAGCAACATCCACAAAGTATTGCGTGCTAATGAATTTTGAGTTAAGCGCGCGATCGCAAGTTTCAGTTTGCTAAAATTCATCTCACTTACACCGCGCGATCTTTGGTGGATACTTTCAAGGCTGTTTCATCTATATCGGTATAGTATTCTTTGGTAAAGTAGAAGTAGCTATCTGATTCGTTTTCCACGATTACGCCATTAACTACCAAACCAAGAACATTTTGATCTGAGCGCTCTAAGGCATCTTTAGCAGCATTAGCAGCCTTAGAATCAAGCACCCCAGGTCGCGTTACTAATAAAACACCATCGGTCATTTTGCCCAAAGTCAAGGCATCCGCAGCTACCAATAGAGGCGGTGCATCGATGATGACAAAATCATAAGTTGCCGAAAAATCCTCAATCAACGCAGCCATACGCTGAGAATTGAGTAGAGCGATCGGGTTAGGAGGCGTTACCCCAGCAGTGAGTAAGTCTAAGTTCTTAAGCACTGTCTTTACAGACAGCTTAAACTCAGCCTGACCAATGATCGCATCGCTCAAACCAGTAATATTATTCAGTTTCCATATATGGTGCTGAGTTGGACGGCGCATATCTCCATCAATCAACAACACCCGATAGCCTAGTTGAGCCATAGCTGTAGCTAGGTTGGCAGAAACTGTAGATTTCCCTTCTTTGGGAACAGAACTTGTAACAACAATGACTTGCAGAGGTTTGTCGGAAGCAAGAAACTTCAAATTAGCCTGAAGCATTCGATAGGCTTCGCTAAGTGGCGATCGCGGGGTATCTCTAACTGGAAGTTCTGGAACTGTCGATTCTAGATCTTTATTGCGCGAGGTACTTTTCTTCCCCAATAAAGGAATAACTCCCAAAAATGTGTATCCAAATAGCTCTTGCGCTTCTTTGAGGGTTTTAACTGATGTGTCTTTGACTTCTAAAACGACGATAGTAGCGCCAAATAGTAAAATACTCAGTACCATTCCTAAAGCTACGATCAAAGCTGGTCGCTTAATCGAAGCCTTGTTAGGAACCAAGGCAGGCTCAATAATACTGGCATTTCCAGTATTTTGATTTTCTGCAACCTTTAATTCTTGGAGCTTTTGCAAAAGAATCTGATAGGTAGATTGGGAAGCTCCAAGTTGTCGCTCTAGTTCTCGTTGTGTCTGTTCTAACTTGGGAAAGACGTTTACTTTTTGTTTATAAGTTTTTTGAGTGTTAGTTAGCAAAGCTAACTGATTAATTAAACCTAAGCGTTCCTCCTCTAATTTCACCAGTTCTTCGTTCAGTTTTTGTTTGCTTGCGCCAATTTGTAAATTTGCGCCCTGCACTTGGAGCGGAAAGCCAGTAGTGTCTACTCGCTTTTGTAATAGAGCTTGTAGGGCGGCTTGCCTCAACTTCAGATTAACTATTGTTGGATGGTTGTCTTGCAAGCGAGTCCGCCCAATTGCTAACTGGTCTTCTATCTGTTGAAATTCTGTAAGTACATTTTGAATGCCGGGAGATTGATTAAGAGAATTCATCGCCACAGCCTGCTGCGAACTCATACCCACTTGCTGCTGGAGACTGGCAAATCGGGCATTTGCATTAGCCAACGTAGCTTGAGTCGCATTAATTTGGCTTTCTAGTTCCTTAGTAATCCCTACTGCCGATCGTGCTTCATCATCTAGGGAGACAATTTGATTTTGTTCTTTAAATTTGCGTAGTTCTGCTTCTGCTTGACGAACTCTCGCTTCAGTCTTAGGTAGCTGATTAGTGATAAATCCACTAGCCAAAAAGACAGTAGAACGATTGCTGAGTACGTTGTTTTCTGTGTAAAGGCTCATCAGTTTGTTGACAACGGCGGCAGCTTCCTTTGAATCAGTGCTTTTATAAGAAACTTGTAATATATCTGTTGCTGTAAGCTGTTTTACCTTCTGTTTTTTGAGGAAGCCTTCAGGTAAGAGCGGATTGCCCTCTTCATCTTTGAGATTAAGTGTGGTGATAGTCTGTTGGGCAAGGGGTATAGAACTAAGCACGGCTGCCTCTGTCTTCAAAGGGTTAGTTTGTTGAGCTAAAGTATCTAATTCCCCGATTTGCGAACCTAGCCCAGTTGCCGCCGAAGTATCATTTATCTTCTTGAGCAAAAGCTTTCCTTCGGCTTGATACACTGGCTTTTGCATTGAAGCAGCTACGACTGATAGCCCAACGGTACAGCTAAATACACCCACTGCAGGCAGCCAACGCCGTTTTAGAATCAACCACAATTTCTGAATGTCTGCATCTATAAATTCCATATTTCGCAATTAATTAAAGGTTGTGCAACAAAGATCATGTTTCTTAGCTTTGTAGCTGTAAGGTTTAGAGTCAGCTTCTTAGGCTATCCAACGTGCGATCGCATTAAGTTATTCTCTAGTTAATAAGCGCCTTTTTTGCCAAAAATTACACCAATAGTTTGTAATAATATCTGAAAATCTAATTTCAAAGACCAGCTTTCTATATAAGATACATCTAGGCGAATTACTTGTTCAAAATCAATAATATCTGAGCGCCCAGAAACTTGCCAAAGTCCTGTAATTCCAGGTAAAACATTATGGCGAACAAAATGATGTTCCGAAAATTTTTCTACATCTCTAAGGGGCAAAGGACGAGGGCCAACTAAGCTCATTTCTCCAAAAAGTACATTAAACATTTGGGGTAACTCATCCAAACTATAACGGCGTAGAAACTTACCTAAAGGAGTAATTCGCGGGTCATTTTTAATTTTAAAAAGCACCCCATCTTTCATTTCATTATCAGCTTCTAAATCTTTTTGAATTTGCTCTGCATTAACAACCATAGTGCGAAACTTCCAAACTTTAAACGGTTTTCCATGCAAACCAATCCGAATTTGCTTATAAAAAACTGGACCTGAAGAATCTAGCTTGATCGACAATGCAATAAGTATATATAGTGGCATTGCTAACAAGATAAATGCACTAGAGCAGCAAAAATCTACACACCTCTTTATAAAAAAATCGCTACCAATAATTAATGGTTGATGGAATTTAAGTGCTAGGAGATTACCTAGCATTTTAATCTCTAAGTTCTGATCAATTCCATCTAGTTCTATAGGCAAAATATGTAAAGTAATCCCAGTATTACGTAATCTCCAATAAAGCAGCATTTTACTTTTAATAGACTGCCAAGAACAAATAAAAACTTCATCTATGTTTAGTTTAGAAATTCGCTCTAAAATAGCTTCTAAACTTTTTGTATCCGTTGCTAGTAAATTAACATCTGCCCATCCAAGTAAGTTATAGCAATTTTCTTGTCCTAGCAATTTAACAGCTCTTTCTCTATCTTCTAGACGACTGATAAGAAACGTAGAACTACGAACTGCACCTTTTTGATGTAGATGTTGAATTGCCGTATTCACACCGAACCTAATTATACAAGTAAAAAATATGCTCAATAGCCAAGAAAAAACAAAAGTTGACCACGGTATAAAATTACTTGGTTGATTAAATAAAGTAACCAGTGATAGTAGCACGTAAAAGAAGGTTAATGTCTTAACAAGTCTAAAATAATCACAGCATTTTTCTCTAGAACTATAGAGTCCTGCTGCTGAAAATATGCCAAGCTGGCTAACAAGAATTGGCCACAGCGAAAGTAAATTATGCCACAAATTTCCAGCATAATTTATTTCGTTCCCATAAATTTCAGCAATTTGCCATCCTACAAACAACACAGTGCTATCTAACAGCATCAGCCCAATTAATAACTGCCAGTTTCCAGCTACTTTCCTATTTAGCTGCGTAATTATTGGCGCGCGTAAATCTAGATTATAATTAACTAAAGAGGGAGTAATAGATGTCATGATGTGTCACTTTTAATTGAGTATCTATATTTGCATTACTATTTGTAAGTTTTTATTAAAAATAAATATGGATTACAGTAGACTCCACAAAACTTCTAATCAGATTAAACTGATATTCAATGTAATTAGAAAAATTTAAAGTGCAATACTTTCGCCCAAATCATATTCAAAAAATAACTTATTGCTGGAAAGTAAACCAAAATTGAACGGTTTATTGTTTCATTCTTATAGAAAATAAAGCAAGATATATTTTTACTACTAAAACTGACAAATTGTTTGCTTTTTCTCACTAGTTGTAAGTTTAGATGCAAATACAATATGGGTATACGTTAAAGCTTTATTCCTCATTGAGATGACACTGCTATAACACTAAAAGAGTTATAAACTCTTTCTAAATAAGGCTTGTCAACTCCCTCTATTTATCTCATTTAATTATGTTGCATAATTAATCGAAACAATAAGTTAGTTTCAAACTTTTTCTGCAAGTATTGTAAGTCAGTTGATGAACTTCAATCATCTAACTAAATAGGAAGTGTCGAACTAGATGCGGCTTCATTGAAAACTTATATAGTTAAGGGATGAATTAAAGATAAGATAAATTTTAAAGAATATCAATCCGAAATATTACTGAGCTTTAACTTAACGAAATATAATAAATCTCTAATAAACTCAGTAAATATACAACTACCGCGTAAATATATGGTTGTATTCCACAAAGGAGCAAAATAGTACAGCAAGGAGGCTGTCTCCTTCCAAAGGGCTTTAGTTAGACCTCAGAAGTGACAATATAATTTTCAAATCGATTGAGCTGCTGGAGAGACGGCTGGAAGATTTGTAGGATTAAGTGATTTAAAATAAACACTGTGTGAGGATGTGATGAACAAGGAAGTAGAAAAGCGTAGACGAGGAATGCCCCATGCTTTTTACCTTTATGTACTGAACACCTTGATATATATATTGATTACGCTCTTGCCGTTGGTGGATATTCCTTCTGGAGAAATCTGGACATCAAAAAGTTCGACCCATTGATGGCTAAAGCGTTGGCAAGCAGATGGAACGTCAGAACTTATTACAAGCGCGACTATTAGAAATCACTTCAGAGAAAGGATTAATTAACTGGAGTTATAGCGCGGTACACGGATCTTTTTTTCCCTGGAAAAGGGGTAGTGATAATTTTCCTGTGGTTACAAAAGTAAAAGGATTATAATTCATACTTTGACTGAAGGTAATGGTATGCCCCTAGCTAATTGCACTACTCCAGCAAGCTAATTGCACTACTCCAGCAAGTATAGCGCTACGCAAGCACGTTAGGACAGTGTTTGAATGCGGCATCGACACAGCTACGAAAGTTATCAAATTCATCCCATCGTTGCCTCATCCAATTCTTGAGCATAAACCACCAATGCTCGATC